>Ga0131853_10001051_pt1 | contig 50213 bp, 49 predicted proteins | sample TergutLab28metaG_FD_92764 | JGI IMG/M metagenome (GOLD analysis project Ga0131853, IMG submission 92764) | Labiotermes labralis P1 segment gut microbial communities from Petit-Saut dam, French Guiana - Lab288 P1 (version 2) (version 2) | ecosystem: Host-associated > Arthropoda: Insects >...
CTATAATTGCTTCTAAAGTATCTCGTTCCGCGTCCGGTTCTGCGTCCGGTTCTGCGTCCGGTTCTGCGTCCGGTTCTGCGTCCGGTTCTGCGTCCGGTTCTGCGTCCGGTTCTGCGTCCGGTTCTGCGTCAGACTTGCTCCGCCTGCTTCCGAGGAAGGATTTCACCAAAAACACAAAGGCACAGAAATAAATAATCACAGATATTACGATGTCTACAAATTCACTGGAGAACCCGTGCACTTGCATCCGTGCGCCGCCCAGCGTTAAATAGGAGACCAATGTGCCGGAGAATACTATGCCCATGGGGTGATTTAATCCGAGAAATGCGACGGCGATCCCTGTAAACCCTTCCATCTGGAGCATATCCACCGCGCTGAGAGACAGGCCCGTGCCGTTCATAAAGTTTAAAGCGCCGCCGACGCCGGCAAGGGCGCCACAGAACATCATAGAGGAGACGATCTTGCTCTTTTCGTTGATCCCGGCATATTTCGCTGCGTCTCGATTAAAGCCGCAGGCCTTCAGCCCATATCCAAAGGTGGTTTTTTCTAAAATGACGTAGACTAGGATGGCAGTTGCTATGGCGATGAGAATACCTATGTTCACATTAGAAGACCTAGTCAAGTTGCCCACCGTCTCTGAAAAAATATGTTCCATCCCCAGAGACGGCAAGTTAGAATCGTCTGGCAGGGGCAGTGTCGTCGCTCGCCCCTGGTCAAACAGATGCGTTCTGATCATGTGATTCACTAAAAACATGCCGATATAGTTCGTCATAATACAGGAGATGACTTCATGTACATTGCGGTACGCTTTTAACAGGCCCGGTATTGCCCCCCACAGGGCCCCCGCTATAGCGGCGGCGACAATGGCGGTTATAATCCGAATCGCCGGATGTAAAAATGTAAATTCTACCCCGATGTAGATTGCGACAAAGGCCCCAAAAGTAAACTGGCCCGTGGCGCCGATATTAAACAGGCCCGTCTTATACGCAAAGGCCACAGAGAGACCCGTCATAATAATGGGTGTGGCAAATAAGAGCACATCTCCTGCATTCCGCATAGAACTTGCGCCAAACGTAAGTAGGGTCATAAACGCATCAACCGCCTGAGTGGCATTGCTGATTAACAATATGATGAATCCGATTGCAAGGCCTGCAATAATGACTAAAATGGAAGATAACCCATTGATTAAACCATCCCGCTTCATACCGCTTCACCTTCTTCCGCCATTCTCTTCGCACCGGACATATAGAGCCCCAGCTCCTGAAACGTAACTTGTTTCGGGTCTACATCCGCCACAATTTCCCCCTCGTACATGACTAAAATCCGGTCAGATATGTTCATAACTTCTTCCAGCTCCAGAGAGATGAGCAAGATCGCCTTGCCCGCATCCCGCTCGGCCAATAGCTGTTGATGGATGTATTCAATTGCCCCTACATCTAGACCCCGGGTGGGCTGTACTGCGACCAGCAACTTGGCGTCCCGGTCAATTTCTCTGGCGACGATCACCTTTTGTTGGTTGCCGCCGGACATGGTGCGGGTAATGGTGCTCGGCCCTTGGCTACAGCGTATGTCAAAGCGCTCGATGAGTGTTTTGGCAAAGTCTTTTATTTTATCCATCCGCAAAAAGCCGTTGCGCTGAAATGCCTTGGTATAGTATTTTTGCAAGATCAGATTATACGCAAGGGAGTAGTCGAGCACTAGGCCGTGCTTATGCCTGTCCTCCGGGATATGGGCCATGCCAGACTCGCCCCGCTTGCGTATCTTTTCTCTGGAGATGTCTTGTCCGTCCAATACGATCTGCCCGGACTCTATGGGTGTAAGGCCTGTGAGGACATTGACCAAATCTGTCTGTCCGTTCCCTTCAATCCCTGCTACGCATAAGATTTCCCCGGCTTTTGCCTCAAAGGAGACGTCGGTGAGCAGATTTTTTTCGCCTTTGCCCCTTTTCGTCAGGCCTTTCACTTCCAGGACGGTGTCTCCAATTTGGGCCTCGCTTTTTTCCAAGCTCAACACAACTTTGCGGCCAACCATCATTTCGCTCATCTCTTCTTTGGATGTCTCGGCCACCTCTACTGTGCCGATCATCTTGCCTTTTCTGAGCACGGAGCATCTGTCGGCGACTTGTTTGATCTCATCCAGTTTATGGGTTATAAATAAAATAGACTTCCCTTCTGCGGCCATGTCACGCATGGTCTGCATGAGCGCCTCTATCTCTTGGGGCGTCAATACAGCGGTGGGCTCGTCGAAAATGAGGATCTCATTGTCACGGTACAACATTTTCAAGATTTCTACCCGCTGCTGCATCCCCACGGTAATATGGCGCACTTCGCTGTCTATGTCAATTTCAAAACCATATTTCTTTGAGAGAGCCAAAACCTTCTCTCTGGCGTCTCTCATTTGGAGCACACCGTGCTTGGTGGTCTCATCCCCAAGGATAATATTTTCTAACACGGTAAAGTTGTGAACCAACTTAAAGTGCTGGTGCACCATACCGATCCCCAGTGCGTTGGCATCTCCGGGGCCGGTGATATGTACCTCTTTGCCCTCTGCATAAATACTGCCTTTTTCCGGCTTATACAGGCCAAACAGCACACTCATCAGCGTGGATTTACCCGCACCATTTTCCCCTAACAAAGCGTGGATTTCGCCTTTTTTCAGTTGCAGCGTAATGTCATCGTTTGCGATAATCCCTGGGAACTCCTTGGTAATGTTACGCATTTCAATGATATACATAAGCCTCGCCACTTTCACTAATTTATTATTGCTCCCACTTGCACCTCCCCCGCTATTGGCGGGGGAGGTGCGAAAACGTGAATATGGAAAAAAGGAGCGCAAAAATGCGCTCCTTTTTCGCTCCGGGTTAGTTCAATTCTGTCACTTCAACGAGAGAGAGGGGAAGGTTCGCCTCTGAAACCGTCTCGGTTACAACATTGGAAACGACAATAGAGCCGTTGGTCAAGAGGGCAAAGATTGCATCGTATTGCGCCTGGGTGAATTCTTGGAAGCGGGACGTGTTCATGGGCAGGCCAATCCCGTTCACGGATGCGTCAAACATGAGCTCTCTGCCGCCGCGGAATGTGCCTTCTAAGAAGTCGGTGAGCATGTCATAAACGGATACGTCAAGGGCTTTCATGGCGGAGGTGATAACCACATCGCTGTCACCGGACTGGTCGACGTCAACGCCGATGACAGAGCCGCCCGAGGCCTCTGCACCGCTCATAACGGAGCCGCCTGCGCCACCTGCTGCCGCAAAGATAACTTCTACGCCGTCGACAAACCAAGCCGATGCCGTGGTTGCAACTTCAGGGCTGGGGGCAAAGCCGCCCACGTAGTAATAGAGGACAGTCACTTCGCCTGCCTCTAATTCTAGAGACTCGGCAGCATGTTCTGCACCTTGGAGGAAGCCGTGGCCAAAGCGCACAACTGCAGGTACTGCAATACCGCCCATGAAACCTAAGCTTCTATAGCCTTCCATAACTGCGGCATACCCTGCCAGGAAACCTGCCTGCTCTTCTGCATAGTGGATTGCCGCCGTGTTGGCCGCCGGCCCGCCAGCTGGCGTGGCGTCTAGCAGAACAAATTTCACATCTGGGAACATTTCTTGCATTTCAGCGGAAGCTCCAATGAAGTGGAAGCCCGGCAATACGACAATGTTGGCACCGGCGGCGATAGCATCAGCGACCAGGTCAACACGCGCTACGTCATCTGCGGAATGTGGCTGGAAGAAGCGTGCATGGTCAGCGGAGAGTCCATGGGTGGAAAGGAACCGTTGGATGCCCTGCCATGCGCCTTCATTGAACGAACCGTCATCCAAAATGGAGTCCGGTGAGTGGGCGACCAGAGCAATGTGGATATCGCTCGCTGCGAAACCTTCTTCTGGCTCGGGTTCTGGATCGGGTTCCGGCGCCTCTGGGGTCGGAGTCGCCTCTGGGGCCGGGGGTGCCTCTGGGGCGGCAGGTGTCCCCCCCTGGCATGCAGCCAGAGTGAATACCAGCAGGGCTGCTAGAAGTAGTGCTAAAAACTTTTTCATTTCGTACAGTTCCTCCTTAAAGCATAAATGTTTATATATAGATGTAGAGACTACATCCTATACACTGTTTGAACAAGCGCTTTGTACTGCTTTGACAGGGCTTGTCCTCGGCACCTGTTTGACCTTTGGATGAAATCCTCTCCATTTTAATGTATGGGCATTGTAATGTCAATCAAAATCTTCTTTATACGTCAAAAATGGGCCCTGCATTTCGACGAAATCGGAGCCCATTTTTGGTCTGAATCCCTTGAGGCGCTACCGGTAGAGCGTCGCTTTCGCCTCACGGTAGTTGTCTGACACCTCAATGGTATCCGGCGGGAAAAATTCATCCACGGGAAAGCTGATCTTGGAAAATAGAGCGCAGGGATCGTCATCTCCGGAACCGACACACTCCTTCTCCGGCAGACAGTAGTCATAGGCCGGCATGAGCAGCTGAGAATCCCGCTCCAGGCGGACGATGGAAAACTGGCCCAGGGTGACGTATACCCGACGGCTGTCCCCGCCCATCATGAGTTCACAGCCGAAGGCGTCGCGGATACAACCGGGGACCTCTGTCACCTCACTGCAATCGCAGAGATTGTCGCGGACATCTACGACCTTCATCCCCAGGATAATGGGGTCAACTGCCTCCACCACGGCGGTGGGGAGATTTGTCTTGGCCAGAGAGTGCTCATCTAAGCCGCCAACCACGGTGTCTGAGGTGAAGATTTTAGCGTTGCCCTCACTGCCGAACAGGATCACCCGCTTGTCAAATACGGCCAGACCCGTGATGGGGGCGCTTTTGTTGATGAGGGCAAATGCCTCACCTCGTATCTTATAGTAGTAGCGGAGGTCTACTGTGTAAAACCCCCGGTTGAAGGTGATCTCCTCCACGTCTGTGGTGACGTAGAGCAGCTGGGCCGATTTAGCCCGCACGCTGACAGCCCCTTCTATGTACCGCTGTGACTCCGCCGTGGGGTAAAACCGCAGATCTTCAATGCAGTCTTTGTCCTTGCAGGAGTCGAATATCTTCCGTGTATGAATGCAGACGGCCTCTTTAATGCAGTCGTTATCTCGCACCGGACCGGGCAGAACACGATCAGGCATCTTATATAACCTCCTTGAACGTATTGTTATCAATCCAGTGTATGCAGAGGCCGCTGTTGTGTGAAAAAACCGCCCAGATACGTTGAAAACGCATCCGAGCGGTTTTGCACAGGCAGAAATCCATCTAAAACGGACAGAGTACTGTTTTTTCGATATATCTTCTGGGGGGCAAGCCCCCTTATTTACCGGGCCGTATACCCGCCGTCTACTGACAACACAGCGCCCGTGGCATAGGGCATACTGTCGTCGGCAAAGTGGAGGCACGCATATGCGATATCCCGGGGATTCCCCATCCGCATCACCGGGCGGTCAGAACTCAATTCCCGCAAGGTCTCCGCCGGGTTCTCGGCGGTGTCGATGATGTGCTGCACCAGCGGCGTCAGCACCCGTCCCGGACAGACGCAGTTGACCCGGATACTATCCAGGGCGTAGTCCACAGCCATACACTGGGACAGAGAGATCATAGCCGCCTTAGAGACATTGTAGGCCGTCTGGCCCGCAATGGCCGCAAGCCCCGCCTCAGAGGCGATGTTGATGATAGCGCCCCCGCTTTTTGCCCCAAGCATAGCCGCCGCCGCGTATTTGCTACACAGAAAAGCCCCATCCAAGTTGACTGCAAGAATCCGTTTCCACTGGACGAAGTCCGTCTCTGTGACCGTCCCCGGTGCAAAAATCCCGGCGCAGTTGACTAGAATGTCAACCTTGCCGAAGGCCGTTTTGATCTTTGAGAAGGCCGCCTGTACATCGGCCTCGTCGGTGATATCGACGCAGAATACTTCTACCCCTCCGCCGATTTCCTCTTTGGCCTGGTTTAGCTTCTCCAAATCCCGATCCAGTAGAGCCACACATGCGCCATGGCGTTGAAATAACAGTGCGACCTCCTTGCCGATCCCGGAGGCGCCGCCGGTGATGGCGGCAACTTTTCCGTTTAAACGTAATTCTCCCATAAGGATATTTCCCCTCTGATTCACCAAAGATTAGTCAAATTTCCGCTTTCTCCACGAGTCGAAAATCACGACGGCGATGATCATACCGCCCAGAATCACCTGTTGCCAGGCCGGTGAAAATTCCATCAACTGCAGACCGTTATTTAATACACCGATAGTCAAGACGCCGATTATGGTGCCAACAATGCTCCCGTTTCCGCCGGCCAAGCTGGTACCGCCCAGAGCCACGGCCGTGATGGCCTGTAGTTCCATCCCCGTCGCCATGAGCGGGGGGACAGAGTTTACACGTCCCATATAGAGGAAACCCGCAATAGCGGCGGCAAAGCCACAGAGTCCGTATACAATGATTTTTGTCCGATCTACCCGGATACCCGAAGTCCTGGAGGCCTCGGCGTTGCCGCCCACGGCCATCACATTGCGGCCCAATGTAGTCTTGTTTAATAAAATCCACGCAATAATGGCAATTACCATGAACACAAAGGCGCTGTAGGGAACCCCCCACAGGCGCTGGCTGCCAATCACCAGCATGGATTCGGGGATATCACGGACGGCGAGGCCGCCTGTAATCAGAAGTACCAGACCCCTTGCCATGACCATCATGCCCAGAGTTCCAATAAAGGGCTGTATCTTCCCCTTGGTTATGATGACGCCGTTTAAAATTCCCATCACCGTTCCGGCCAGGATTCCCAAAAGGATCGCCAAGGCCGGCGGCACACCCCACTCCGTGGCGGCGACACCCATAACACACGCACTGATCGCCATGAGAGAACCAACGGAGAGATCAATGCCCGCTGTTAAGATGACCAGGGTCATCCCCATTGCCACAACGCCCAAAAAGGCGGTCTGGCGGATAATGTTAATCATATTGGCGAACTGGAAAAAGTGCTCGTTTACCAAGCTCATAACGAGAATCAATAGCAACAGTATGAATATGGGGCTAAACCTCTGGATCAGATGCCCGATGGATACCGCTCTTTTTTCGTTGCTCATGTTAAAGTCCATTCCTTTCGCTAACGCTTTCGACACAAAAAGACCATAAAGAAGGAATGGACTTTTTGTACATCAATTGTGGTTCCCCAAAGGGGGAACAATTGGCACATTTCTAAAGAGTGGCGTGAATTTTCACGCTACTCACTCCCCGCTGCTTTTTCAAAGATAAGTTCCTGTGTGCAGCCCTTGGCAGGCAAAATCCCAGAGACACGCCCTTTTTTCATGACCATAATGGTGTCTGCAATACCCAGGAGTTCCGGCATGTCCGATGAGATCATCAAGACCCCGTCGCCCCGCGCCGTCAATTCGTTGATTAGCTTATATATCTCCACTTTCGCACCCACATCGACGCCTCTGGTGGGGTCGTCCATGATAAACAGGGTAGAGCCATTGCAAATCCATTTCGCCACCGCGACCTTTTGCTGGTTGCCGCCGCTCAAGTTGCGCACAAGCTTATTTTCCGACGTTGTCTCGATCTGTAATTTCTCAATATATTCCCGGGCCTGGGTCTTTTCCTTTTTCCGTAGCCGAAACCCGACTTGGCTCATCCCCTCTTGTTGTGCCACACTGATATTGGTGTAGAGCGGCATGTGCTGAATCAGCCCGTCTTTTCTGTCCTTGGTAATCATCCCCATGTTCCGCCGAATGGCCCGCACGGGATCTTTTGCCGTATAGTCGCTGCCGTTTAAGCGGATGGAGCCACTTTTGATCTTACGCAACCCGAAGATCGCTTCTGCCAGTTCGCTGTTTCCGGCACCCACAAGACCGGCCACGCCTAAGACTTCGCCCTTTTTGATCTGAAACGATACATCGTGGAAGGTTTCTCCGTCCGACAGATCAGAGACCTCTAGCATGATCTCTTCTGTGACGGCGGGTTCTTTGGGATACTGTTCTTCCAGAGTTCTGCCCACCATCATGCGGATCAGATCGTCTTTTGTGACGGTATTGATATCCTCTACTGTCTGATCAATCACTTCACCGTCCCGGAGCACGGTGACCCGGTCTCCGATTTCAAATACCTCGTCCAATTTGTGGGTGATGTAAACGAAAGAAACGCCTTGGCTCCGAAGCAAGTTGATGGTCTCAAACAGTTTTTTGACCTCCATCTCTGACAAAGAGGAGGTTGGTTCGTCAAGAATAATGAGTTTTGCATTTTGGGAGATAACCCGGAAAATCTCAACCAGTTGCTGTAGCCCCAAATCGTAGTGAGAGACCCGCTTTGTCACATCCACAGCGATATCGAGCTTCTGGAAAATCTCTTCCGTATCGGCTTTCGCCTTTTTCCAATCCACAAAAAATTTACCTTTGGCCGGAAGTGCCCCCAGCCAAATGTTTTCCAGCACACTTAAATTGGGGGCGAGGGAAAGTTCCTGATACACCATGCCAACCCCTAGTTTGAGGGAATGTGCAGGTTCCCGTATGGCACAATTTTCGCCGTTGATCCAAATCTCACCGCCATCCGGGCGGTGTACCCCTGATAAAATCTTCATCAGGGTGGATTTCCCCGCCCCGTTTTCACCGAGCAGGATATGCACTTCTCCGGGTTTCACGCCAAAATTGACGTCCTTCAACACAACTGTGCCGTAAAAACCCTTTGTTATGTTCTTCATTTCCAACATGTAGTTGTCCAAAGAGACCTCCCCTTCCTTTATGCAACCTATGAAGCGGATTCCGCTGTGGATGTCACACAGCGGAATCCACCCATGTATCGCCTAATGTCAGGTGTTACAAGAAAAGATATTAGCGATTGTCCAGAATCTGCTGCCAGGGAATCGGTGTGAGTTGCACATCGGGGAAGAACATATCCGCGTTGCCGATCCACTGGGTTCTCGGACGGATGTCATAGACAGCCGGCACTTCTTGGCCCAGAGCCGCCATCACGCCGAATTTCATGCCGTACCAGCCCCAGTCGGGGAAGCCGTGCCACGTGTCAACCAGCAGTCTGCCGTCACGGATCCAATCGCCGCTCTCCAAAGTGCCGCCGTGGGTGAGAACCAGGACTTCTTCTCTGCCGGCGTTCTCAATTGCAATCCGTGCGCCGAAGCCCATCTCAGAGCTGGGGGCGAAGATGGCGTCGAGATCGTCGTACATATGGAGAATATTCTCCGCCGCCTCAACGGAGACCGCTCTGTTCCAGTCGCCGGGGAGGATTGTCAACACTTCAATGTTGGGGAATTGGTCAATGACGTTCAAGAAACCTGTGTTCCGTGCGTTGGCGAAGTAGTCGCCGGAGATGCCTTCGATAATAGCCACCCGACCGGAGACTGATTCTTTGTCAAAGCCGTTGTATAGATCTTCCCACCAGGCCAGATCCAGGAAAGTCTCCATGGGAACTTGCATGGGGCCGTCCTCTGCTTGAGGCAGTGGGCCGGGGCCGCCCAGGGCGTTGACCATGGACCAGCCCGTAACAGTCGCTGCGATCACGTTGTCAAAGCCCACGAAGCTTGCAACTTCAACACCCGGGATCTCACTCATCATGTTCACCATGATCAGAGGGATGCCTGCCGCATTCACTTCCCGGAGGGCGGGGGTGACGCCGTCCACATCTGTGGGGGCGACGATGATCACGTCAACGCCTTGCAGGATAAAGTTCTCAATAACCGCAACCTGCTCCGCCACGCCGGTGTGATCCGTCGGCGGACGCTCCACGACTTCAATGTCAATGCCGTGTTGTGCCGCATCTGCCACTGCCAATTCCATGAACTGGGTCACCGTTGCAAATACGCCGGTCACATCGGGGGGTGTCCAACCGATACGAATGGTGATGCGCTCTTCCTCTTCTTCGCCCTCGCCTGGGTCTACTGCTGCTGGCGGGGCCTCTGCCGCCGGGGGTGCTGGGGTCGGCTCTGCCGGGGTCTCCGCCTGTGGTGTGCAGGCTGCCGCCAGACCGATTACCAATACCAGGGCCAATAAGATTGCTACGATCCTTTTCATTTTTTGCTTCCTTCCTTTCTCATATTCTGTAGCATTTATTATAGTCTTCTCGTTCTATTCCTGTCAATGTCCAAACTTACAAGAAAAAATAAATTTTTTAGGCTATATGCACAAAATATAAGTTTCGTTCTGGGCCTTATGACTATTTACAGCTTGAGAACGATAATATATAATAATATAAGTCAATAAACGCTATCAGCAAAAGCGTAATAAATAGTAACAGGAGTTGCAGTATGAGTAACATCGGAGTTTGCGTCATTGGTTCCGGCAGGGCCGGCATGATTCACGCAGTCAATTTCGTCAAAAATGTACCGGGGGCAAAGCTTGTCGCCATGGTCGACCCCATAGAGGAGACTGCGAAAACCGCGTGTGCCCAGTTGGGGATCGACACCTATTATACAGACTACAGGCAGGCCCTTGCGGACAAATCTATCGACGCGGTGGTCATCGTCACCCCCACCAAGTTCCACGTGGATATCGCCGTAGACGCCGCCGCCGCCGGGAAACACATCCTCTGCGAAAAACCCATGGCCATGACCGTGGAGGAGTGCCGCAAGATGAGCGAAGCTGCCGCCAACCACAAAGTCGCCCTCCAGATCGGATTCATGCGCCGGTTCGACGCGGGTTTTATCCAGGCCAAGGAGATCGTGGATTCCGGCGCAATCGGCGACGTGGTCATGGTGCGCTCCAATACCCGAGGCCCCAGTATCCCCCAACCCTGGATGTATGACATCCAAAAGTCAAACGGCCCCCTGGCGGAGGTCAACAGCCATGATATCGACACCCTCCGCTGGTTCACCGGCAGTGAATTTTCCACCGTCTACGCCATCGGCGGCAACTACCGCTCTCCGGAGGCAAAACAGGAGTATCCCGACTTCTACGACAATGTCATCGTCGCCGCCAGTTTTGAAAACGGGATGCAGGGCATGATTGACGGCGCCCAAGGTGTGGGCTACGCCTACGATTCCAGAGTCGAGGTGTTAGGCACAAAGGGGTGCGTGTACATCGGGCGCATCAACGACAACGCCGTGCTCACCTGCACCGCCGATTCCAAGCACGGGAGCTATCCCCTGGTGAGCAGCTGGACGAAGCTCTTTAAAGACGCGTATCTGGCCGAGGACGTAGCGTTTATCGACTGTATCCGCAACGGCACGACACCAAAAGTCACAGGCCACGACGGCGAGATGGCGGTTAAAGTAGTAGCCGCGGGAAATCGCTCTATCATAGAGAAGAAGATCATCCACCTGGATACGATGTAACAGCATCAAAAAATATATTCCCGCCCCGCAGTCAGCCGGGCGGGATAGAAGGAGTTGACCACTATGACCATGCTAGCTGCACGCCTATACGGAAAAAATGATCTGCGGGTCGAAGAGATGCCCGTGCCGGAGATCGGCGACGAGGAAATTCTCCTGCGGGTCAAGGCGGCGAATATCTGCGGCACCGATCTGCGTATGCTGCAAAACGGCGCCGCCGGCGTCGATGAGAACAATCCGCTGGTGCTCTGCCACGAATTTGCCGGGGTGATTGAAAAAGTGGGCGCCCGTGTGATAGAATACCATGTGGGACAACGGGTGGCCGTCGCCCCTAACATCGGCTGCGGCGTATGTGATCTCTGTACCGCCGGAAAAAGCCACCACTGCAAACAACTCACAGCCATTGGCGTCCATATGGACGGCGGCTTTGCTGAGTTTGTCCGAATTCCCGCAAAAGCAGTTCAACTCGGCAACGTCACACCCTTGGCGGACAATGTGAGTTTTGAGGCCGCCGCCGGAAACGAGGCGTTTTCCTGTGTCTATAACGCCTTCGAGCGCTACGGTGTAAACCCCGGCGAAACCGTTGTCATCATCGGCGCGGGTGCCATCGGACTCATGCACGCAGAACTGGCCAAGATGGCGGGGGCCGCGAAGGTAATCCTCAACGACCTCTCGGATGCGCGGCTGGCCGAGTGCGCCGCATTAGACCCCTCTCTCATCACCGTAAAAGATAACCTGCTGGAGCGGGTCATGGAGGAGACAGACGGCAACGGTGCCGACGTGGTCATTACCGCGTGTAGCGCGGCGCCGGCCCAACGGGCCTCTTTCGCCCTGGCCGGGCTCGACGGCAGAGTGAATTTCTTCGGCGGCCTCCCAAAAGGCAAAGAGCATGTGGAGTTGGATACAAATATCATCCACTACAAACAGCTCAGTGTCACCGGGACAACACGGGCCTCCCATTGCCACTACAGAAAAACCCTCCACTTCATCGCCACCGGCCTTGTGGACGTGGATCCCCTGGTCTCCCACAAGTTCCCCATACAGGAAATCGAAAAAGCATTTGAAAATGCAGCGAATACTGTCGGCCTAAAGCAGGCCATTGTATTTTAAAATCCAAACTCGACTCAAAACCGAAGGGAGCACATTTAAATGAAAGAAATTAATCTCGATCGCATTTCTCAGTATTTTGAAGCGCCAAAGGGCAAGGTCACATTGGGCATAGACGGGTTTGTGGATGAAGTTTGGCAAGTGATCTCCGTGCGGACAAGCCCAACGGAGTATGTGCTGTACGAGAAGATGCAGGATTTCGCAAAATCTGTATACGATGTGGGCGCCGGCGGCTACGGCAACGAGGTGATCCGGAAACGCCGCTCCCACGGCGGTTTTACTGCCCACACAGGAGAAGCTGTCGATAACCTGGGCATTGATCTCACCCTTGTGGGCATGTTCGGCAAGGACAGCATTGACCCCGTATACCAGATATTCAGTGATACATGCAACGTGTTCTCCGTGGGCAACACCGGGGTCTGTCCCATATTTGAATTTGCAGACGGTAAACTACTGCTGCCCTATTCAGAGGAAATCGCAAACTTAACTTGGACACAACTGACCGGCGCACTCTCCCCGGATGAGCTCCGTGCGGCATTCCAGGGCGCAGATATTGTCGGGTTCGGCTATTGGTCCCTGTTGGATCATTTTGACGATATGGTTGCAAAATTATGCGAATCCGTCCTCACGCCGGGTACCCGGATGTTCTTCGATTTCGCAGATATCCGCAAACGTGACAAACAGGCGCTCTTGGATACACTACAACTGTTGGCGGGGCTAAACAGCAAATTCCCCATGACCCTAAGCCTCAACGAGCACGAGGCCGGGATCCTATTCTCCTATATGGGCAGAGAATTTGACTGGAAAAATCCAGAAGCCGCGGACCAGGACATCGAATATGTCCGGCAGCAGACAGGACTGGATGCGCTCATTGTCCACACCCCCTATTTCGCAGTGGCCGCCTCCGCCTCCGAGGGGACAGCAGTCGTCCTGCAGCGGCATTGCAAAAACCCGGTGCTCACCACCGGCGCAGGCGACAATTTCAACGGCGGCTACGTGGCGGCGAGCGCACAACAGGGCGCACTCACCCTGGCGGAGCGCCTACTAGTCGCAAACGCCACCAGCGGCCATTATCTCCGCAATGGATACTCGCCGGATCCGGCGGAATTGCGGCACGAGATGGAGCAGTTTTCTCTTTAGGGAAAGCAGTTCAGACGGTTCAACGCCGGGCGTCCGACACCAGCCGAATGGAGGAATCGCACTTGAACAGACAGCCCCTGTTCGCGGAAGAGCGCAGAGATGAGATCGTCCGCCTGTTGGGCGAGCGGTCAAAGTTGCTCTTACCAGAACTCTGTGAACACTTTGACGTCTCCCCCGCCACCATCCGAAACGATCTGCGAGATCTGGATCGGGCGGGCAGGCTCAGACGCACTCACGGGGGCGCAATCCCCGTCAGCAAGGCGGTCTTTGAACCCACGAGCCGGGATAAAGAGGCCGCACGGATCGAGGAAAAGCGCCGGATCGCCGCCTACGCGGAAACCCTTATCGAAGACGGCGACACAATCCTGCTGGATACGGGCACAACCACCATGGAGCTGGCCAAACTCTTGACCACAAAAACCGGCCTCACCATCGTGACCAACGACGTGAAGATCGCGCTGTTTTTAGAGGAAAACACGAGCGCCGCCATTTTTCTGCTAGGCGGGATGCTCCGACGGAATTTCCACAGCACCACGGGCCTCGCAGCCCTCGCCCAGGTCTCCGATCTCCATGTGGACAAGGCTTTTATGGCCGGAAACGGCCTGTCTGTAGAGAAGGGGTTCACCACACCTTCCATGGATCAGGCCAGCGTGAAAAAAGCCATGATTACCGCCGCGTCCAGGGTCATTTTTCTCTTGGATTCCCAAAAGTTCGAGCAAGTCACCTTCACCCAGTTCGCCGACCTCCAAGACGCCCACACCATCATCACCGACAACGGCGCCAGTAAAAACTTTATCGAGCGCCTGCAGATCAAGCAAAAAGACTTAGAGGTCTGCGTCGTCTAGGGCGACGTGATTCGTATCAAACATAAAACACCGCCCGGATGCGTTTTCCAATGCATCCGGGCGGTGTTTTCTCTCTGTATTAAATAGACTGCAAAAACGCAGCTGCCTGTTCCACATCCCGTAGCGTATGAATCCCTGCGGCAACTCTCTCCTTTGCCACCTCATAACGCCCGCTACGTACACGCTCTCTGATTCCCAAGATTGCATTACTCGTCATACTGAGCTCATGGACCCCACACCCGATGAAAAACCGGGTCAAAAGCGGATCGGCCCCGGCCTCGCCACAGATACCGCACTCGATCCCGTGGCGGTTGGCCGCCTGGGCCACTTGATAGATCGCCCGCAGCATAGCGGGCTGATAGACAGAGCAGAGCTGCGCCACATTTTGATTCCCACGATCTACCGCCATAATGTACTGTGTGAGATCGTTGGTGCCGATGCTGAAGAAATCGGCCTCTTGGGCAAAATAATCCACCATCAGCACCGCCGCCGGGGTTTCGATCATAATCCCAACTTCGATCTGTTGATTCAACAGGATTCCCCCAGCCGAAAGTTCACGTTTTACCTCTTCGATAAGCGCTTTCGCCCGCTTTAACTCCGACGCGCAGGAGATCATGGGCAGCATAATCTTCACACGTCCAAAAGCCGACGCCCGCAAAATGGCCCGGAGTTGGGTGTGAAACAGCCCTTGCCGCTCTAGGCAAAACCGGATCGCCCGCCAGCCCAGAAACGGATTCTCCTCTTTTTCAATCCCCAGATACGCAATCTCCTTGTCGCCGCCCACGTCCAATGTGCGGACGATCACCGGCTTTTCAGCAAATGCCGTGGCCACCTGTTTATATGCGGTGAACTGCTCCTCCTCCGAGGGCGCAGTTGAGCGGTTCATGTATAAAAACTCCGTGCGAAACAGCCCGATGCCCTCCGCATCGGCGGCCACGGCGTGTGCAATATCAGTCACCAGCCCAATATTGGCAAACAGCACCATGGATTTGCCGTCCGTGGTGACGCTCTCCAATCCCCGGTAGGCCTCCAGCGTCTGTTTTCGGGCTTTTTGTTCCTCTTGCAGCCCACGGTAGGTCTCCAACACTTTAGAGGTCGGATTGAGGATCACCTTACCTCGATTTCCGTCTACAATCACCTGACTTCCCGCCTCGATCCGGGAAACGCCCGCAACTCCAGGCAAACCGAGAGAGCGGGCAATAATCGCCGTGTGAGAAGTGGCGCCCCCCTCCCGGGTGACGAGAGCACACACATTGTCCGGATTGATTCCCGCCGCCACGGTGGTGGTCACCTCCCGCGCCACGAGCACCGAGCCGGGCGGAAGGCTCTCTACATCAAAGAGGGCTTTACCATCTAAGATCAATAGGAGATTGTTTTTAATGTCCCGTAAATCTGCTGCCCTGGCCGCAAAGAGTTCATCGCCGCTGGCCAAAAACAGTGCGGCATACGTTTCAAACACCTGATCGACTGCGTATTCGCTGTTGCAGTTCTCGGCCTCGATTATCCGTTGTGCCTCTGCCGAAATACTGGGATCACCGAGGAGCATCATATGGCTCTCCAAAATCTCCGCCTGCTCGGCGCCGGCAGTCTCTTGTTTTTGCCCGATGGCGGCGGATAGGGCCGCTACGGCGTTCAAAAAGCGTGACGCCTCCTCCGGATCGGCCTTCTGCTTGGATGTATCAAAATCAAACTCCGGCAATACCACAACCCGCCCGATACCGATACCGCCGGAGATGCCAATCCCCGTTAAAACCGTGTGTTGATCCATCCTACTCCCCCAGCCCGCTCTCAATGGCCGACACGACGGCATCCATACAGGCCTGCTCATCTGTGCCGCTAATCCGGAGTTCAATCTCGTCGCCGGATTTCACCATGGCGCTGAGCACACTGATCATACTTTTGGCGTTGTATTCCCCGCCCCGGATGCCAAAGAGCACCTCGGATTGAAACGGCGTCACAGTCTTGACAAAGAGACCCGCCGGGCGCATGTGTAATCCGGATGGATTTTGAATGGCAATGGTTTTCGTCAACATAGTATCGTCTCCCTTTTATTTATTGGTTGGATATATCCGCAAAAGAGCAGGGTACAATCCCCTTCTCATCCATAAACACACGGAGTTCCTCACTGGTCAGTATCGCCAGCTCATCGACCCGCTGGGTGTTATAGGAGGCGGTCTGCCACAGCCAGGGATCCACATAGGCCGGGTGACACATGATCTCCAACTCGTCCCCATTGTCGGAAAGAATCCGCTTTAAATGTGCAAGGCTGACACCGGCGCCATAGAAGTCCTGGCTAAAGGCCGCCGTCGTCTTGATGTCCGCATACTCACCGGAGAGCAGGGATTTGTCGTGGATCCGTACCGCCACCCCGTATTGTTTTGCCAGTTTTAAAAACACGTCTACAATCCCAGGTAGACTGTGCGCGTGATGGTGTCCGTCAAAATGGGTCGGCCAGATGCCCGTGTGCATGATTTTCTGAATCTGCGCATCATACTCCGTCTCCACCTCGTCCAAGCAGATCTCCCGGGCCTCCACACGCCGGGACAGTTCCGCGGCGGGCAAAAATTTCCCCGCATCATCTGTGATGGTGCCATAGGGGCCGCCCAAACTATACCCCGCTGTCAAGACGAGATGGACGCCCACTTTCAGGCCGGGATTTTCACGGGCCAATTGAATCCCATGGCCAAAGCCCGGCATGTTGGCCATCATGGTCACCGAGCGGACAGGCCCCTTTTCATAGGCCTCCAAAATGCCGTAGTTGACACCCTTGGAGAACCCAAAGTCGTCGGCGTTAAATACGACCCTCATTTTGACAACCTCTCGTAGAGTTCTACAATTTCTCCCGCCAAATCCCGGGCCAGCATGGCCGTCATAATGTGATCCTGGGCGTGGACCATGAACAGGTTCATCTCCGTGCGGTTGCCCCTGGCCTCCTGCTGGATCAAATCCGTCTGCACCCGGTGGGCCTTGGAGAGCGCCTCATTCGCCTGCTCCAGGGACGCTTTGGCCTCCTGGAGTTTCCCCTCTTTCGCCAGTTGGATCCCCTCCATGGCGTAGCTTTTTGCACTGCCCGCGTCAACGATCAAATTCATGATCAGAAGCTCCATATTTGTGTCCATTCGATCTCCACATCCTTCCTGATTTACCCTATCCTTGGGCAAGTTGCAGTATCTGATCCAACACCTTTGCGCCATCCATCCGGCCATAGGCCAGCATATCGACGACGCCTAATTTCACGTCAGTCCCCGCTAATTCTTTGCCCATGGAGCGCTCCAGATAGCGCACTTGGGGACCCAGCAGGATCACATCGGCATCTTTCAGTTGGGATCTGGCCTCGGCCTCGCCCATGGCTGCGAGATCCAGCTCCACGTTCCGCTCCTTTGCAACTTTGATCACTTTTTCCACCAGTAAGCTTGTGGACATCCCGGCACAGCAGATAAATAGCACTTTCACAACGTCATCTCCTTGATTAAATTTATTGATTCACCCGGCTCTCTCCCCGCCTTCGGCGAGGGAGCCAAGCGATTGATTCCGCTCTGCTTGTATATGCTGTTCCATGAGATTTAGCATATATAACACTCGTTTTTCGTTAGTCTTTTTATAGAAAAAATTCATCAACTTAAAGTTGAGTTCGGCAAAGGTATTTGCGGCAACAAAGCCCTCACTGTAGGTGACACAAATACGGTCCCCATCCAGCGCCTCGATCTCATAGGCAATGGTGTTCACGCCTTTGTCCGATGCAAAAGCCGCCTCGTAGCAATAGGGCGGATCAATCTTCGTAAGGGTTACGATAGTGCCCGCTTTTCGCCCCAGCTTCGTGGCCAATTGCTTCTGATAGGTATAGCCGCTGACGATTTGTTCCGCAGAAATCTCCGCATTGGTCGCCGCCTTGATATCGTGCATAACAGAGGTGCGCAGCAGAGAAAAAAACTCGTCAGCTGTGCAGTTTAGTTCCACGTCCAGTTTCATAGAAGCCCCGCCTTTCTTGGCCGCTTAAAACTGCGGCAGATGCTCTTTATGCGCCTCCAAGAGCGCATCAAAAACTTGATTTGCCCGTTTATCACTGGGGCAGAGGGGATTAATATTCAAGGCTGCAATGGCGGCGGTGCGATCCCCGTTCACTGCGGCCTCCGCAACCAGCCGCTCAAAGGACTTGATCACTTGGATGCTGCCGTTGATCTGCATCTTAAATTCACCCAGTGCAATGGGTTTGGGGCCGTCTTTCGTAATGACGCAGGCGGCCTCCAGTACGCTGTCGTCTGGCAAGCTCGTACTTGTGCCGTTATTTTTAATGTTTACGTACTGGATATCGCACGTATCATTATACAGAGAACTGATAAGATTACACGCCGCATCGGAGTAGAGGGCGCCGCCTCTTTTCTCCAACTGTTTTGGCTTTTCTTTTAAGGCCTCGTCCTGATACAGTGCAAACAACTCCGCCTCAACCCCTTTGATCACTTCTCCCCGAACTTCCCCTCTCTCGTATTCTTTCAACTGCTTATTCAGTTGATCTTCCGTGAAGAAGAAGTAGTTGTGGTAGGGACAGGGAATGGCCTGGAGCCCTCTGATCAAATCCGCTGAATATTCGATGGCGTCAATATTCCGCATGGATTCATTTTTTGCGTTCTCAATATAGCCGTCGATGACTTTCTCAAACACGCTTGCGCCGTCCAAGAAAATATCCGTCGCAAAGATATGGTGGTTGACCCCTTGGATCTCCATACGCAGTCTGGACAGATCCACATCCATCACCTTGGCAAATCCGTTTAGCATCCCAATGGGGACGTTACACAACCCGATGGATTTTTTGAAGTTCGTATGCCGCACAATGGTCTCTGTGATGATCCCCACGGGATTTGTAAAGTTGATCAACCAGGCGTCGGGACACAGTTCCTCCATGTCTTTCACAATGTCCAAAATGACCGGAATGGTGCGAAAGGCCTTAAACATCCCCCCGGCACCGTTGGTCTCCTGCCCCAACATGCCGTGCTCAATGGAAATCCGCTCGTCTTTGATCCGAGCCTCCAATTGGCCCGCCCGCAGTTGGGTCGTCACAAAATCGGCGCCTTTTAGGGCCTCCCGCCGATTGAGAGACGGTATAATTTTAATTGGGAGATTCGCCTGCTCTACCATTCTCTGGGCCAATTTGCTGACAATTTCTAATTTCTCTCTGCCCGCTTCAATATCCACCAGCCACAGCTCTGTAATTGGCAGTTTGTCGTACCGATTGATAAAGCCCTCCACCAACTCCGGCGTATAACTGCTCCCACCGCCGATGGTGACAATTTTCAGTCCTGTTTTCATATCGCATTTCCTTCCGTTGTGATCAATTTATAAATCGCCCCGATCTTGCCGGCATCGTTACCGAACAGACAGGGCGCCGCTGTCCATTGAAAGTCGTATTGTTTCATATCCGCCAAGACGGTGTTGATATCTGCAATCAACCGGGGCTGTGCGCTGATCCCGCCGCCGATCAATATCTTATCCGGATCAATGCCCACCGCGACATTGTATATCCCTTTGGCCAACTCCCTGACCCAGTTGTCATACACGGCCTTGACCTCGGCCTGATCCAAGGCCTCAAACAGCGCTTTCCCCGTTGTGATCCCGGATGCCGTCCGCTCCTTGATTTGCGCTAAGAGGATTGACGTAGCGCCCGTATCGCTCAAGGTCACGTATCCGTCGGCGGCGGTATCCATGATCATACAGCCAAACTCTCCGGCAAAGCTATGAGAACCCGCATGTAATTTTCCGTCAATGACCAATCCCCCGCCAATCCCTGTGCCAATGGTCACGCAGATAAAAGTTTCACAGTCTCGCCCATTCCCCAGCCATAACTCCGCCAGGATGGCACAGTTGGCGTCATTTTCAATACTGACGGGGCGTTGAAACCGCTCGCGCAATATGCCCCGCAAGTCTTTCTGATCCAGGGCGACACAGGCGCCGCCTGCGCTGATGATCCCGGTGTGTTTATCCACCCCGCCGGGGACGCTTAGGCCAATCCCGTCAATGTCCGGGAACTCGCTGATGATCTCGGTCAAAATCGAGAGGATTTTATCAAAATCGTCCCGGACGCTGGGTAGCTCTCCGCCGGCGGACAACGATTCACCCGTCTCGCTGTATACGCCGTATTTGACGTGGGTGCCGCCGATATCAATGCCTAAATACCGCTTCATCACAACGCCTCCTTTTGGTTATTTTCTGTGTGTTTCCCCGCCGAAGGCGGAAAAACACATATGAAAAAATTGTACAGGTACAGTTTTTGTTGTATACTATGGGCAAAAGCGAAATGGGGGCGCGATACCATGAAAATCTACGAACAAATATGCCAGGATTTAAAGCGGGATATCATCAACAAAAAGATCAAACAGGGCGAACGGCTGCCCTCGTTAATTGCCATCAGCAGACACTATCAGTGCAGCAAGGGGACTGTCATCAAAGCATTCGAGCAACTTCGCACCCAGCGGATCATTTTCTCCAAACCCCAGAGCGGATACTATGTGGCGGATAATCTCATGCGGGAAGACGACCACCCCAAAGGATTTCTCCTGGACAGCGGCAATCCCACTATCGGTTCTTTTTCAACCTTTGATGTCAGCCACTGCCTGCATCTCGCCGCAGAATTATATTCCAAGTATTCCATCGACGTCACCTTGAGCGGCGTCCCGTCCTTAAATGCGCTTTTGCCCGACTACTTGGCGCGAGAAGGCGTCTATGCAAAAACAAGAAATATTCACTTAATTCAAGGGATCACGCCCGTGCTGACCTTTCTCACCCTATACCCCTTTCCCAACGGAAAGAAGACGGTTCTCATCGAGGAACCCACCTCGAAACACTATGTATCCTTTTTAAAGTCCATCGATGTAAACGTGCTGACCATCCGCAGAGATGAGACCGGTATAGATTTAAAGCAGTTGGAGGCCTATTTCAAGCACGGAGACATCAAGTTTTTCTTTGTGATCCCCCGCAATCACAACCCACTGGGGACGATCCTCTCCCACCATCAGAGAAAGACCATCATGGAACTGGCGCTGAAATATGACGTATACATTGTGGAGGACGACTATTTTGGCGGCACCCATAAACTGCCGAAATATGTACCGATCCACTTCTTCTCTTATCAGAAACACTGTATCTATTTGAGAAGCTTCAGCAAAGTGCTCCCCATGCTGCGGATCGCCATCGCTGTGATTCCCGATGAATTCCAAGAGACCTTTGACACCATCTCACAGCAGTCCTACTACTATTCCTACCACATGCCCGATCTGATCTCACAGGCGACTTACGAGGCCTATCTGCGAAGTTCTCTGTTTGAAAAACACTACGCCCAGATCAGCCACTCCATCCACGAGAAGCTGAAACTGGCGAGGGGCGTCACGTCTGCATGGGATCCCCGATACGTCTCTCTCATCGGCGCAAAGTCGGGATATTATTTTACATTAAAACTCCACCCCGATATGAATGTTGACACAGTCGTCAGCAAGTTGCACCAGAAAAATATCTATATCGCCTCCAACGAGCGGGCGTTTTATAACAGCGACAATTTCGACAACAGTGTGCGGATCAGTATTGCGAAAGTATCCCTAGAGCACCTAAAAGAAGTATTACACACCATTTATGAAGTGATCTTAGATTTAAAAACGGGCGAATAAAGCCAATTTATATCTGCAAATTTAGTATAGCACAAGGGGGCAATATATCAAATCAAACAAATCGCAAATTATACCAGCACAATTAAAAGTTTGCTCAATTGAAAAATCGGCGCTATATGTTTATATTAAAAACATACACAACATGCACAAAAATAGGAAGATATTGAATGACTTTTTCATCCTTATACATTGCTTTTGTCTGCAGGTATTCTATTTTTCACAAGGAGTATCCATATGATTATAGTTTCAAGCCCCATGCAGCAAAATGAGATCACGGAACTGCTCACCGGCTACAACGGCGGGGATTTTACGTTTCGTTTCAAAGAAAAAGGTGGGATTCGACTGTTCTTTGAAGTGACCGGCGACAGTAGAGAGGCCGCACGGAAAGCAAGGGAGCTAATCAAATCCACACCCTGGGGAGCTATCCTCTATTTCCAATCCATTGCGGCAGAATAACTTGTACGCACAGCACAGGAGACAGCGCATGATTAAAAATGGATTGTTTTTATGCAGCATCGGTCTTTTGGTCTTTATCTTTTCGGTCAATCCGGAGAGCTTGGAGTACAATTTCGTGACCATGGGCATCGCCGTCACCCTGATTGTCCTCGGCGGATTCCTTTTCTTCAAAGGCCGCAAGAGAGAACGTTCCAAAACGAAAGACGATACAGATGAAACATAGACACGGGAATCCAAGTTGGTTTTAAAGGGTGCAATCCTTTAAAATATATTTTGTAATTGGAGGAGTAGCAATGAACGGATTAGTAGGCTTTCTGGAACGCTCTATCGTACCTATAGCTGCAAAAATTGGTTCACAAAAACACCTGGTGGCAATCAGGGACGCTTTCATCGGCCTGATGCCGGTAACTATGGCGGGCTCATTCGCCGTGCTCTTGAACGTATTTCTGCGTGACCTCCCGAACGAGTGGTGGGGTGCAGGCAACGGGGTTACCGCAACCTTCGCCTGGCTCATCGGGATGAACGGCCATGTCTGGCAGGGATCTCTCGCCATTTTCGCCATCTTATTTGCCCTGTCTCTCGGCTACAACATCGCAAAAGCCTATGATGTCGATCCCCTGTCGGGCGCTCTGGTCTCCCTCTCGGCATTTATCATGGGCCTGCCCGCCGTGGCAACCATTGGAGAGGAAGCGGGTTGGGGTTTCTTCAATTTCGCCGCACACTTCGGCGCAAGAGGACTGTTCACCGTCTTACTCATAGGATTTCTCTCTGTCATTATATTCTGTAAATTTATGCAGTGGAATATCACCATCAAAATGCCTGAATCCGTACCGCCAGCGGTTTCTAAAGCATTCGCTGCCATCATTCCGGGTGCAGTCGCCCTCTATGTGGCAGCACTTGTCTACTACTTATTCGGATTTTTCACCGGCGGAGAATCCCTCATTGAATGGATTATTGAAACCATCCAAGCACCGCTGATGGGTCTGTCACAGGGCTATGGCGCTGTCCTTGTGATTGTACTTCTCGTACACCTCTTCTGGTTCTTTGGGTTACACGGCGCAAATATTATGCAGGCGATTCTGCAACCCCTCTACGGCGCTGCCGGAATAGAAAACGCCAACGCCTTTGAGATGGGCGCTGAAATCCCCTTCCAGTGGGTGGCCGGCTCCTTTGACGCATTTGTATGGCCCGGCGGCTCCGGCGCTACACTGCTGTTATTGGTCGCAATTCTAGTTTTCTCAAAGCGTTCCGACTACAAGATGGTCGGTAAATTGGGCATCGGCCCAGGCGTATTTAATATCAATGAACCCGTCATGTTCGGTCTCCCTGTCGTGCTGAATCCACTGTTGCTCGTCCCCTTCGTCCTAGCACCCGTTGCAATGGCGACCATTGCCTACGCCGCAACCATGCTCGGATGGGTGGATCCCGTAGTTGTCCCCATCACTTGGGTCATGCCAGTTGGCATCAGCGGTTTCCTTGCAACAGCAGGTGACTGGCGCTCCATTATCCTGTCCCTTGTAAACGTCGCAGTTGGACTTATCATCTATATACCGTTCGTTATCGCCGCAAACTCTCCGAAACTCGGCGGCGGTGACGCCCAGGCTGAGCAGGAATAAAAACCGTTGTAGCATATACAAGCAAATTCCCTGCGCTGAAAAAATCGGCGCAGGGAGTTTTTTATTTTGTGCACAAGGTGACTCTCACATTCTCCTAGCCAAACTGAACCTCACCCGTCGTCGTATTGACGATATTGATATAACTCTTTCCGATCCCAAGTTCCAGGGGTCGGCCATCTTCCAGAGTATAGATGAACGGTGCGCCATAGGCCGGTTTGCCCCAGTGGATCGCCACGGCTTGACCGCCGTTGATGTAATAGCCCGTACCCCCCGCGCTGAAATCCACTGAAAGTCGTCCCACGTCGTCCATCACGCTAAACCCGGCAAACAACACCAGGACGTTGGCCACTTGGATCTGCTCTTCCGTAACCCCGTCTATAAGCGGTTGTTCGTCACGCTGGCTGATTCGATACAGCCCAGTCTGGGGATCAAATTCAAACACGTTCATCTTGTGGATGGAGAAAGACACCTGCACCGTATCTGCCCGCTGGCCGTCCGCCGGCCGCCCGTCCTCGGCAAACATGAGCCCCGGCGTGAATCCCGCCGTGCGCTCTGTGCTGAAATTGTAGTTCCCGACGAATTGCAACAGCAGATCACTTGACGTCATGAGACTGTGCTCCAGCCCGGCAGTGCGCCGCCGATCTGGATCCCGGAAAAATTCGTTCCCGCTGCCATTCACCCCGTCAATATTGGATATGCCCCGGTCACGGATCGCCGCGTATGCCTGGGGACTGCCCCCGCCGTGGACAAAGATGGCGTCGTGTCCCTGGACAATATCCAGGAAATAGTGTCTGCCGCTACGGACAGGCCCGATCTCCCCCACATCGGTAATATCTTGGAACACGGCCAGCACACGGGTAAAACCGCCCTCTACAGGCGCTTCGTAAAGGATGTCCGCATATCTGATCCCGTCGTGGGGCATGGCTTTTCGCACGTTGTCCAAGATCACGGCCCAGGGCCGCTGGTTGACGATGTCCTCATCCATCGGCTCACCTGTGAGCGGATTCCTGGGGGTCTCTGGCTCCGGCGGCGGCGTGGGCGCCGGGATCTCCACCACAGGGGCCTCAGGCTCTGGCGTGGGTTCCGGTTCCGGCTCCGGCTCTTCCGCTCCGCCGCCGCAGGCGGCCAACAATAGGATCAAAAGAACTGCCAGCGCAATGATCCCAAATCGTTTTCTATGCATGGTTGATCTCCTCATCGAGTTTCTTGTAGCGTACTCGGATAGTTTAGCATTTTTCATGGTTTCATGTCAACCACTTTACCGGATCGCAAAATTGTACTATAATGTACAATAATCGCACAAATCCCCCCTGGGAGGTCGACACAATGAAACGCTTCGGATTCATCCACGACAAGCTGGATATTAAAATATTGACCCTCTTTGTCTTAAACAGACTGGGGTCCGCCGTTGATTTAGACACCTTGACAGAGCTTGTCCTCTGCGATGATGGTATCAGCTACTTCGACTTCTCCGAGTGCGTGGCGGAGCTGCAAAAGACAGACCACATCCGGGCGGAAAACGGCCTGTTCCACATTACGGAAAAAGGCATAAAAAACGGGCAAATCACCGAAAACAGCATCCCCTACACCGTCCGCCGCATGGCAGAAGAAAAAGCCGCCGCCCTATCCCGGATCCAACAGCGAAACGCTCTAGTCAAAGCGGAGGTCACCCCTAGAGAAAACGGCGGATTCACTGTCCACCTCTCCCTGGACGACGGGCTGGGGGAAGTGCTGTCCATGGAGCTCTACACCGCAACCGAACCCCACGCCACCGCCATGACGGCACGGTTCTCCAAACAGGCGGAGGAGGTCTATGGGAAGATTTTGGCTCTGTTGGCGGAGGCGTAGAACATCGCGTCTTACATGATACAGCACGCCACAGGCGGCGTGCTGTTTTTTGTGTACAGTTGATATCAAAATGGTTTCTGCATAATCAAAATATTCTCTCGCAATCTATATTTATGCGAAGTGGAATTTTTCATTTGCCATAAATCAATTTCCGGATTAACAAAACCTGCCATTTGACCAATTTGGCTAAGAATCTGTGCGGTCTGGATATGGACCATTTTAAAGGCATGTGAATCACTCACTAATAGAGCAATTTTCCCTCCAGGGCGTAAAATTTTCAAGCATTCATCGAATGTCTTTGACATGCCGCCAAAATACTCCCATACTAACTTTGTGTATAGCTTTTCAAATCCACTTGTTGCCCCATCATTTTTAAGCCGTTCGTCAATTTGTTTTGTCACTTCAATAATACTCTCTAAGTTGATCACTGCGGCACAGTCATTATCGTCTTTGTAAATATTGGTGGTTGAGGCCCGAAGCATCCTCTTTTTTATTTTTCTGAAAGAAACCAAATCTGTCGCCATTCCGCTGAAAATCAACTCGATACGAGAATGCTTTGTATATTCGTGATCTCCCGGATATGGAGGTGAAGTAACGATCAAGGAGATTGTTTCCTCATCTATAAATTCAGACAGCCTTCTCGCATCTCCCATTATTGTTGTTGACTCGGTATCGACCTGTTGCCGCGTCACTGATTTTAAATCTGATATCATCTTATCAATTTTTTCACGGTATAGTTTTGGAACGTCTACATCTTCTTTCAGCTTTCCAATTCCAAAACCAGGACCGTATTTAATATTGGAAACAGATACTAAAATCGACGCCAGAGCGAATGAAAAAAAGGATTTCACGCCGTCTGCTTCCAACGCGTCCTCAATCGCTTGCTTCAATGTAAAAATTTTGATCAGCGGCTTATCTGACATATATCTCTTATCAAGCATTTCTGGGCGCAACGACATGGCGATTTCTTTGACTATGGCAGTGTCATTGAAGTTGATACGCGCTGCTTGCCGTTCGTATTCCTCTATGATTATATTGAGAGCACGTTCGAGCAAAAAAGCATCATGATTCCAGTTAAGTTTTTCATTTGCGGCGTAAACCATAAAATCGTTCGCATCCACGCCGATTGACTGAATACCTTGAAGCTTACAGACAAGTTGTGTCGTCCCAGATCCGTTAAACGGATCCAGTACGATATCGTCCGCCGTAATTTCCATTGTTTTAAGTATGTACTCAGGAAACGTTGGTGTAAATCCGAGCACAAAATTATACCAACCATGAAAAGGATAGCCATTTGCGTCGGACGCTTTGCCGTTTATCGTCTTAATGACAGGCTCCCGGTTATCAATACGCTCCAACTGCTCACAAACTGAGCAAGTTGATCTTGTCGGTGGGTTATAAGAAAAAGGCACGATATCCCTCCACAATTATTCCCATGATGGAATTCTGGGGTTGAATTCAATTCTGACTATATTACAAATGATAAAATACGGTGCCGCTTTATTTGTTATTGGGTGATACATTGCATTTTTCTCCAACACCGCTACATTGAGTCCTCCGCCTTGCATTTTTATTGCCAGCGGTCTAATGGATGCCGGTGCCATCTGCTGATTCTGCATTTTTGTTACAAACGTTTCATATTGGCCATTCATTTGCACTAAATTAATATCATCATCTGTGCTGGACGCCTTTGTTTCAACGGGATAAACTGTTACCCTTTCATTTATGCTTGAAAGATAGAATCCGTCAATCTCATTTGGCTGCCACTTCATAGGATTTTGCACTCTAAAAATTTTTTGAGGCTCCTCAAAAACCGCATGCGACAGTATATCACAGTAATCAATTATACTAAAAATCGAACCTTCATCATTCGAAAGATAAGGAAGAATTGCTGTGGGGGTCACATTGGCAACTGTAATAGTTTTATCTGGTGTTTTCCAATGCAACCAATCATGGAGTTCTAACACCTCTCCATTCTCGCCTCTACCAAGATACACAAAGGTGCCACAGTAGCTTTCCTTTGAATCAGGATCTCTGCCTGTTTTCTTGCGGAGATCATAGCCATACTCAATAACCTCCTGTGGCAATCTCCTGTTAATGCCCTTATCTTTACGGGTCAAATCCAAAACAAAATTAGATACTGATGTCGGCCTTCCCATAGCAAGAGACTCAAAAGCACTTCTTAGTTCAGCTAATGTAAAAGAGATGTCTGCACCAATATTTTGAGTACCATTATTGGTTTTTTCCATAAATAAATGCTTAAGAATTAATTGCTTATCATACGTCGATCTTGGCATTGGTTCATACCCCAGCTTTCATTGTGGGTGATGCATGTATTATATCACCATTTGTTCCTTATAGCAACCGACTATAATAATTCAACGACAAAATAACCACCCTGTATCGTGTACAAGATGGTTATTTTTTGCTTTTCACCCAACTTGTCAGGAGCAATCACCACCATTCCCCACATCACACCGCTGGGTTTACTCCCCCTCTTCCAGTTTCCGCTTCTTCCGCCGCCAAGACCGCCGCCAGAGCAGAACCAGCGGAAGCGTGGCAACGGCCACGAGCACAAGCCAGGGGAACAGCATGATTACCGTAAGTACAACATCTCTGAAAAATTGCACCATACCCCGCAGTTGAAGGGCAAACACATTGCCGATCTGTTGCCCAAAGGACGGGTCCACCGGCGGCGGTGTGAGTTCATGCACCTCGACCAGACGCAAATAGACGGTGCTAAAAGCGACCTGCTGATCCAGATGAAGCCTGTTGGAGGTCAGGCGTTCAATATCCAAGATGAGCTCACTGAGCCGCCGCTCCAATTCCAGGATATCCACCATGTTGTCGGCCACTTCTAAGAGGGCCATAATCCGCTCCTCCTGTACCCGCAAAGCGTTTAGGCGGGAGGTAATATCCGCGTATTGGGCGGATACGTTCTCCACCTCCATAAATAAGTAGATCGTAGCCCCCAGGTCGTCTAGCTCCCGCAACATGACATCATGGCTCGCAGTGGGTACGCGGAGGGTAAATTGTGCGGTTCGCCATGCAAAGAGGTCGTGGTGTCTGGCGTGATAGTCTCTGCCCGTGATGTTGACCTGTTCGACGAACCCCTGGTGCCTGGCCAGAAGCCCGTGGACTTGATCCACGGCTTGATCGAACTCCGTGGTCTGCACCTCGGTGTGCGCACGATAGATGAGCCGCTCTATGGGGACGGAGGCCCCAAGTCCCACGCCTGTTTCCCCGATCACTTCCGTGCCATACGTCCAGGCATCATCGAACTCCGCCTCTTCGGCAAGGATCGGAGCTGCCATCTCCGGCGCCATTGCCGGTTCCGCCATCCCGACCTCGTCCCTGGCACCGCCGCCACAGGCCGTCAATAGCGCGAGTAACAATATGGAGAGACAAAACAGCACTCTCTTTTTCATAGCAAGATATCCCCTTCTCTTTGTCTAACTTATTTGACTAAGACGAGAAAGAGGTAATTTTGTTCCATCCCGCCAAGTCCACTGCGATTCCGGCGGCGACTTTTGCGTTGTTGAATACCAGCGCACGGTTGGCCTCGATGCTTTTGCCGCCGGTGATCTCGTACAACTTGCCGAGCAAAAACGGCGTCGTGGCCTTCCCGCTGATGCCCTGTGCCTGGGCCTCGGCGATGGCGGCCTCAATTTTTTCGTCTATATAGGCGGGGTCGAGGGCATATTCCGGCGGAATGGGGTTACAGATTAAAATCCCCCCTCGTAACCCGAGCACATGGGAGGTGTGGATCAGTTTGGCTATCTCCCGGGTGGTTTCTAGGTTGTAATCCACACGTATGCCGCTCGTCCGGGTGTAGAAGTTGGGAAACTCGTCCGTATCATAGCCAATGACGGGTACGCCCGCCGTCTCCAGATACTCCCGGGTGAGAGGGATGTCCAAAATCGACTTCACGCCGGCGGAGACGACGGCCACCGGGGTCTGGGCCAATTCCTCCAAGTCGGCGGAGATGTCAAAGGTCTGCTGGGCGCCACGATGTACCCCACCGATGCCGCCTGTGGCAAAGACGCGGATACCCGCCATGGCGGCAAAGAGCATGGTCCCCGCCACAGTGGTCGCCCCGCTGCCGCCACGGGATAGAATCGCCGCCACATCCCGCCGGGAACACTTGGCCATCTCCCGGGTCTCGGCCAAGCGGACAAGTTCCCCCTCCGTGAGTCCAACTTTGATCCAGCCGTCAATAATGGCGATGGTAGCGGGGACAGCGCCCGCCTCCCGGATGATCTGCTCACACCGCCGCGCGCATTCGAGATTTTGCGGATACGGAAACCCGTGGGAAATGATCGTAGATTCCAGGGCCACCACAGGCCGCCCCTCGGCCAGGGCCGCCTGTACCTCATTGCTGATTTTTAAATAGTTGTTCATGCTAAAATTCTCCCATCTCTCGCTCTATTGTGGCCACGTTGATCGCAGCACTAACGGCGGACTCGCTCATTAGGGCGGTACGGGCCATGGCCTGGGCAAACGCCCCAGTATAGGCCGTCGATTTACGGTGCAGATCGCAGTAGATGAGACCTGCCATCATGGCATCTCCCGCTCCGGTAGCGTTTTTCGGGGTGAGGGGCGCGGATTCCAGCCGCAGTTCCCCCGTGGGTGTGCAGTAGTACAACCCGCGCGCCCCCAGGGAGATGACGACACGCTGAATCCCCAGTGCCATGAAGTGCATACCGGCCTGCCGCAGTCCGGCCTCACCGGTAATCTCCGCCCCCATTAAGGCGGCGGCCTCCAGCTCGTTCATCTTGACCGTGTGAAAGCGCCCCAAACTCTTGGCAATCCGCCGGGATTTCGTCACAGAGATGGGGTCGATATAGATATCATTTTCAGGAAAACGATCCAGTATGTCGGTGATCAACGCCTCGTCGAGATTCGTATCCAGCAGGATGATCTGTGACTCCCGGATGACGGTCTCGTGCCGCAAAATGTGCGCCTTAGAGAGAGTGCAGGCATCGTCCACCACGGCCACGTGCATCTCCCCATCTGCGTCCAGGATGGCAATATACGTGGCACTGGCCGCCGCCGGGTCAATGGCCGCAAGGGCCATATCAATGCCCACGGACTCACAACTGTCCAAGAGCGACTTGCCAAACATATCACCGCCCAGGGCCGCAACCAGTTTGACATCTGCGCCCAGCCGGGCCAAATTCTCCGCCACATTGCGCCCGACTCCACCGGCTGATTGGGTCACTTTACCGGGATTCGAGTCCCGGGGAATAATGACACTCGCCGATTTTGCCGTCAGGTCAGCGATGGCGGCACCGATTGCGGTCACGTATGGCATGGTGTTCTCCTTGTTGTTGGTGGCTGGGATATGGCACACTGTAGGGCGCGCCGTTGTTTGTTTTTGTCGGCAGCATGGTATGCGTTGAAAATTGAAACACGGAACGCCGAGGGCGGCGTTCCCTACGGGTTCCCCGCAATCAACGCCAACTTCTTGGCACGGGACATCTGCTTGATTGCCCACTCGCGCCGCATGGCGGATTGCTTGTCCGGCAGACTCTCGCTGTGGACCAGTTCTACGGGGCGACGGGATCGGGTGTATTTTGCGCCTATCCCCCTGTTATGAGCCGTCAATCGCCCCTCTATATCTGTCGTCCAACCGGTGTACAATGTGTCATCGGCACAGCGCAGAACGTATACAAAATAGGACATGGCCTCTACCCTATCCATAATATTCCCCGGTAAATACCGTGACGGCGGGGCCGGTTTGATAGACGAATCCCGTATCGTCCCGATCCCATTCGATCTCCAAGTCACCGCCTAATAGCTGGACGGTAACCACGTTGTCACACAGGCCGTTTAAGATCGCCGCCACGGCGCTGGCCGCCGCCCCCGTACCGCAGGCCAGGGTCTCGCCGGAGCCCCGCTCCCAGACCCGCATCTTCAGGGTCTGGCGATCCAGCACCTGGACAAACTCCGTGTTGACCCGCTCCGGAAACAGCGGATGGTGCTCAAAAGCGGGGCCCAGCACCGGGAGATCCACTCGATCCAAGTGTTGTACAAATACCACGGCATGGGGGTTCCCCATGGACACGCAGGTGACCTCATATCGCTGCCCCAGCACCGTGATAGGCTGATCGACAAAGAGCTCTCCCCCGGCGTCAATGGGGATCAGATCAGGGCGGAGGATCGGCCTGCCCAGATTGACCCGGACGGATTGGACTTTCCAGTCCTGCACGTCCAGTTGCAAAATCTTGATCTCCCCGCCGGACTCCACGGTGACGGTGGTCTTCTCTGTCAGGCCGTTGTCGTATACGTACTTCCCCACGCACCGGACCCCGTTGCCGCACATCTGGCTCCGGGAACCGTCGGCGTTGTACATATCCATTGTAAAATCCGCCCGCACACTGGGGCCGATACAGATGAGGCCATCGCTGCCGATCCCAAGGTGGCGGTCGGCGACTTGTATCGCCAGAGCGGATCGGTCGGCAATCTCCTCCTCGAAACAGTTCACATAGACGTAATCGTTACCGAGACCATGCATCTTGGTGAATCTCATGGGAAAGCCCCCTTATTTCGTCAAACTTTTCTGCGGATTGTATTTTATCACAGGATGAAGGGGCGGGCAAGTTGCATTTGTAAGTTTGGGCGGGGTTGTGGTAGAATGGTGGCGGGTGGCCGGGGATTTCGTCCCGTCCGTGATATATCTGCTCTATAGTTCGTGACTGTATTGGTGGGAATATGGTAAAAATCAATTATTTTAAAGATATGCCTCACGTTTTTGAATTGTCATTCAAACTGCGTGAATATATTCCATCTAAATATTTCCAGCATGAAGTTGGTCTCTTTGCTGAAATCCGCTTCTTTATTGATCTATTCAAAGAAAACAATATGCTGAAAAGTTCAAGCATCCCGAGGATTTGGACCACTGAGTTCGCTTGCGTTTATAATGATTTGCCGCTTATAATGATTTACGATGAAGACTATGGGTTTGTGCATTTCGCTGTTGAATCGTCCGATGATACAGCTAAAATTGCTGAAGTTTTGAAACATTTAGTAGAGTCGGCAGCGTTAAAAACAAGGTAACGTATAGTTAAACACTAGGCCGCATAGACGGAGCTAACCCCCATGATTGCCGGTATCAGCCACATCACTTTCATTGTCAAAGACTTACAGCGGACAACGGTCTTTTTAGAACAGATTTTTGGAGCAAAAGAGATTTATTCCAGCGCAACTGCGAAATATTTTCTCATCCATGATCTGTGGATTGCATTAAACCAGGGGGAACCCCTGTCAGAGCGCACATATAATCACATTGCGTTTACAATCCCAGACAGCGACTTTGATGGGTTCGTTGCACGGATCAAAGAAGTCGGCGCAGAGATCATTCAGGGACGCACACGGCTGGAGGGTGAGGGGCGCTCGATTTATTTTTATGATTATGATAATCATCTCTTTGAACTGCACTCCGGCGCGCTATCAGAAAGGCTGGATTGTTATGTGCAAGACGAGTGAGTGAAAGGCGGTAACAACACTTGCAGTTTATCATCAACTGGATTCTCCGTTTCGGCATAATAGAGTTCCTCTCCCTCCTTTTCGTACTGATAAATACTTTTACACTCTTCCTCTACGTGATAGACAGGCGACTCACCATAAAAAGCAACCGGCGTATAGGTGCAGGAATCTTGCTCTTTTTCACCCTGGCATTCGGCGGAATTGGGGCGCTGTTTGGTTTGTGCCTTGTCAAGCATAGGGCAAAAAGCAGAAAATTTCGGCTTGCAGCGGCGATTGGCATCGTAGTTGCGCTCATTCCTGTGGCGCATATTGCACACGCCTTTACAATAGGCGGGACAATTCGCTATGTAGAGCTTGCGTTTCGCTCTGAAAACTGGCCTCCCCAGCTAGACGGCTATCGCATCGCATTTATGACGGACATGCACATCATAACAGACGAAGATATGAGAAACCTAGCCGAGGCGCTAAACGAAAGAAATCTGGATTTGCTGTTATTGGGCGGAGACTTTTCCATGCACAATGCGCATTATCAGGGAACTGTGAGGGAAATTGCGCAAATAGGCGCAACAGACGGCATTTTCGGCGTAGAGGGGAATCACGATGACTATAGACGGCTCTTCACCGCAAAAGAACAGTACGGCATCACGCCGCTGGACAATAGCGGTATACGCATACAGGATGGGTTTTATCTGGCCGGTGTCCATGATCTGTGGCGCAGGCGTCCGGACATAGAACAGGCCGTTGCAGGGGCGTATGCAGACGATTTTGTCTTGCTCCTGTCACACAACCCGGACGTTGCGATGGCACAGTCTACCGATGAAATTGATTTGATCCTCTCAGGCCACACCCACGGCGGGCAAATCACCTTTTTCGGCTTCCCACTGTATTTGATCCGTGGCAGCATAACAGATTACGGAATCCACTTCGCCTATGGGTTCTCCTACTCGGCAGACGGAGTCCCTGTATTCACAAGCAGCGGCATAGGTGTCTACTATACAGTGCCAAGGGTATTTGCAAGGCCTGAAGTTGTGATTTTTACTATGTATCGTGAGTAGAGGCGGGCCATTATACAATCGTGTACTTTTGTGGTATACTTAGGTTCATCACCAAAGAAAAAGGATTGACCGCATCATGGATTGGAACACACTACAAGAATCCTGTCTGGCCTGTAAGCGCTGTACCCTGTCTGAAACCCGCACCAATGTAGTCTTTGGCGTGGGCCGCCAGGACGCAGAAGTGCTCTTTGTCGGCGAGGGTCCCGGTCAGCAGGAGGATTTACAGGGCGAGCCCTTTGTGGGCCGGGCCGGGAAACTCCTAGACGATATGATGGCCATCATCGACCTGGATCGGACAAACTCCTTTATTGCCAACATCGTCAAGTGCCGTCCGCCGGGGAACCGTGACCCCCTCCCGGCGGAGCAGGAAGCCTGTACCCCCTGGCTGGATCAGCAACTGGCCATCATCCAGCCGAAGATTATCGTCTGCCTGGGGCGGATTGCCGCCATGTATATGATCGGCTCCGACTTTAAAATCACCCGGGATCACGGGCAGTGGTTTGACCGGGACGGGGTGCGGATGATGGCCCTTTTTCACCCCGCCGCCCTCCTCCGGGATCCCCGGAAGCGCCCGGAGACCTTTGAGGATTTGAAAAGCCTCCAGAGAGAGATCAGAGAAATTTGCACCAACACATATTAAAAGGACGTTGTAGCAAAACAATAAAGCCGGGACGTCCAAAGGCCGACCCCTGCAATATCACGTAGGGGTCGGCGCCCTTGACGACCCGGTTTACTACAGCCCCCTCACAGAGAAAGGCGATTTTATTTTATGCAATCTCAAAATTCCTGCTTGACGCAGTGTAAACAACCCGCCATCCCCCTTGCCCCCGCCCGCCTGGAGGACAAGCAGTGGATTGATCGCATCCTCCGCCTGGAAAATGCCCCCAGCGCCGATTTTTGCTTCACCAATATCCTCATCTGGGACGACCGATTTCGGCAGCAAGTCGCCCCTCTGGGAGATCGGCTGGCATTTAAGCTCATGTCCGACAACGTCCCCTTTTACGCCTTCCCCGTAGGTCAGGGCGATCTCACGCCTGTCATCGAGGCCTTGACCCAGGACGCCGCCGCTTACGGCGTCCCACTGGAAATCCGGGGCATTCTGGAGAAACACCGTGGAGAGTTAGAGGCCGCCTTTCCCGGCCAGTTTGACTTCGCCCTGGCCCCGGACTCTTTTGACTACGTATACGAGATAGAGAAACTGGTCACCTTAGCGGGGAAAAAGCTTCACGCCAAGCGCAATCACATCAACCGATTCCTGGAAAACAATCCCGTCTGGAGTTTTGAGCCAATCACAGTGAGAACACTCCCGGCGTGCGCCCTCATGAGTTGTGAGTGGAGTCACCAGCACCAAAATCAAGTCAGCTTCTATAACGAAATCGACGCCCTGCGCAAGACCTTTGACAATTTTGACGCCCTGGGATTAGAGGGCGGGCTTCTGCGTTTGGAGAATCGCGTCATCGCCTTCACTATCGGCGAACAGTTGAACTCTGATACCTATATCATTCACTTTGAAAAGGCCTTTTCCCATATCCAAGGGGCCTATCCCCTGATCAACCGGGAATTTGCCCGATATATTCATGAGACGCATCCCCACATCCGATACATCAACCGGGAGGAAGATATGGGTATTGAGAGCCTGCAAAAAGCCAAACGCAGCTACTATCCGGATCTGATGCTGGAGAAATACACCGCCGTCCGGAGAAACCCGTGATCCGCTCCGCCCGCCCGGGGGATGAGATCGCCCTGACCCACCTGTGGCAGACCGTTTTTGGGGACAGGGAGGCGGATATCGCCCGGTTCTTATCCGCCCTCTACCGCCCGGAGATCACCACAGTATGGGCCGAGGGGGATCAGATCCGTTCCGCTGTGTATCTGGTGGACGCCGGCATCTCGCCACTGCCCGACGGGCGCCGCCTCCCCACGGCGTATCTCTACGCCTTCGCCACCCTGCCGGACTATCAGGGACGGGGGATTGGCACCCAGGTGATCCGGACGGCCATTGCCGGAGGGTTCGATCACGGATTTCGCTGTAATATCCTGCGCCCCGCCGAGGCCAGCCTGTTTCCCTATTACGCCCGCCTGGGCTATGGCACCAGCGGGGCAGTCGCCCAGGGGCGCGCAACGTTAGAAAATCGTGCTTTTTCGACACCTGGCGCACAAGTTATGTCAACCAATTTTTCAACGTATCTCGCAATTCGCAACCAGTATCTCCCGCCTTTTTCCACGGAGTACGCCGATTCATTCCTGCAATATGTCGCCCTGACCGCCCAGGTCTGTGGCGGGGGATTATACCGACTGGACATGAACGGTCAATCAGGCTGTGCCGTGGCGGAAATCCGGGGAGAGGAACTTTTCATCCGGGAAATTTTGCTCCCGCCCCCCCTATTAACCCAAGGAGTCCAGGCGCTTCTGGCGCACTTTGAAAAATCCGCCGCCACCTATCGCACACCGACAGAGCTCGCCCCCGCCCAAAGCGCGCCCTTTATTCTCGCAGCTTTCCCTCCAGGGGAAAATATCCCGTTGGAACTTGGCTATTTCCCTTTTGTACTAGATTGATTATGTTAAGCAAAAAGATTTGAAACTTAATACTTTTGTAACATTTTTCCCCTTTTTTCGTAATATCTATCCGGTATTATGTGAGCCATAGGTAGATTTTACTATCATCTTTTTCATTTATCCTCTTATCATATACGGAAACGGGAACAGGAAACTGCTCCCGTTTCCGTATTTTTGAAGGCAATCCGCAGTACAACACGGGCGCACAATGTGCGCCCCTATGAAAGCTGCCCTTGCAGGGGCGGAACACTGTTCGCCCGTCCCATTGCAGATAATCGTACATTACGAGGCAGTATCTCAAGCAAAGGCGGGGGATGAACCCCCGCCCTAAAGTATCCGAACGATTCTACGCTTTCTCTACCGGCCCCGGCTCTTCTGGTGCCAGTTCTTCTTCCATCCCCAACTCTTCCCGTGTGATTTTGTATTCTTCAATGGCTTTGTCGCGCAGTTCTACGTAGTACCCGGCGTAGGTCGTGGACATATAGGGGCCGAGGAAAAGGATGTAGATCAGACCCGACAGCAAATACCCTATCACTTGGAGTACAAGGCCCGGAATCGCGCCGCCACCCAGGATGATACTAGCTTCGGCAATACCGGCGAAAATACCGGCTGGCAAGCTAGCTAGGAGCACCCAGCCAATAAAACTGAGCCCCAGGACGAAGAGTTTGCCTTTGTGCCCTTTCGTTATACGCTTCGAGAGTCTCATGGATTCGAGGGCCTTGACCTCAAAGGCGCTTGCCAGGATATAGGTCATCATGTAATAGGAAAGGCCCTTAATAGTGGAAGGAATCAGCAGAGGAAGCGTCAGGAGGTTGAGCCCAATAAACGCTCCATCCCCTATGATGCCCTCTAAGAACAAAGCGAATAGAACGCTGTATACAACGACCCAAGGCAGCGCCCAAATCATCAGCCAGAGTGACATCCAGAGCATACCGCCGAGTTTGCGGAAAAAGTTGACCTTGAGGCCCGTGAATAACGCCCCCACATCGGCCAACTCGCGCTTAAAAATCTTGATGTATTCTCCGGCCATGTTGACCCCAAACACATACAGGAACAACAGACCTATCGTATACACAATCCAGTAGGCCCACGCGCCTATCGCCCAGTTGGCTAATTCGTCCAGCCCCACCGAAATCACAGTGAGCAGAGCGACCATAAAGGCAAGCAGTATCGCTGTCCCCCGTTGTTCCCGGATGGCCTCCTTGGCCAACGCTTTGATTTCTCGTCTCGATTTCATACTTTAACTCCCCAATCTTTAAATAGGCGGCTATCAAAAAGCTCCTTGTTTGATAGCCGCTTATTTTTTTATTTTCCGTTAAATGGAATGGAGTTTACGCTTGCTCTTCCATCCCCAACTCTTCCCGTGTGACTCTGCCCTCTGCAATGGCGTTGTCGCGCAGTTCTACATAGTACCCGGCATCTGCGGCATACCAGTACGGCCCAACGTAGACAATATATAAGATGCCAAATGTCAAGCCAGAGAGTATGAACCAGCCGATCCAGCTCAAGATGAACACAAATATTCTACCCTTATGGCCTTGGGTCATACGCATAGAGAGCTTGAGCGCCTGACGGGCAGTGACCTCGGGACGATCTGCCAAAATATTTGGTGCGAAATAATACGCAAGCCCTTTAATAATGCCAGGAATGACAAGTAGCATTGTCCAAAGCGTAAGCCAGAGCGCTATCCAATACGTACCGCCTATTTTGCGAAGCGTATTCACTTTAAGATTGGAGGCGACTTCACCTACACTCGTCTGCTCTCTTTGATAAACCTTTACAAATGCACCATAGGTATTAATGCCCCACACGATTACAAAGAACGAGAAAGCAAAACTAATCAGTGAGCTCAATAAAGGTGCCCGATCCGTCAAAAGAAAAGACACAATGCTTATAATGACTGACCATACCAATATCATGACGACAAGCAGAATACTTGTACCCCGCTGTTCCCGCATGGCCTCCTTGGCCAACGCTTTAATTTCCTGTCTCGATTTCATGCCTTAACCCTCCCTAATTTTTTACTAGCCCTCACTAGTATTTATGGTATGTATTATATCCCATTCTATACAACCTTTGCAACAAAATTTTCTCTTTTTCTCAAAAACCCCCAAGCATTGTCTTCTTTTTACAAAAACACCCGCATCTCCCGATCATAAGCTTCCAGCCGCGAAAACACTGTAAAATCGGGGGCCAGATCAGGCGCTTTTTGGCTGATGGCATCCAGGAGTAGCCCCGGACCAAGGGGTGGATTCTGGGCCGCCACGACGGCCTCCAGTTTTATCTTATGGTCGCCGTCGGGGACGAATGTGATCTGCCGGAGCAGGGGAGCGATATTCAATTCCGTCTCCTCTTTCTTTTTCGTCCGCTTTTTGACCGAAAGTTCTGGCTGGGCAAAAAACGCCGTCAGCCTCTGCGCCAATTCCGCCGTATTTGGCTGGGCGTCGTATTCTAACGTTCCGGCGATGGACAGCCACGCGATGTCTTTTACCTTGGTCTCGGCCTCATAGGCGGAGATCACCTCGATCCCCTCGGGCAGTTGGGCCGTCAAGAGTTCCGGCAGGCGATCCAGTGACGGGCCGTCCAGGCGTTCAAAATCCAGCAACTCACAGCGGCTCTCCACCCCGACAGATAGAGGCAGGGCCACGGAGATATAGGCGTGGGGGTTGAAGCCCTCTGTGTGGCGGATTGTGACACCTGTCCGCAGAAATGCCCGCTGCATGGTGCGCATGAGATCTAGGTGAGATAAATACACCGCCTTGCCTGTCTTTGCAAAGCGCAGTCTGTGTCTAGGCATTACACACGCCCCCCTTCGCCATCAGATTTGCCCCGCAGGCGGCGCAATCTGATCGGCAGTCCGGGGTCAGGCTCTCGGCATAGGCCGCCGCCCGCTCCCGCCGGAGAAATTCCTCCGATACGCCCACGTCCAAATGCGACCAAGGCAGAACCTCACCTCCGCCCCTGGATCTGGCGTAGAAGGCAGGGTCAATGCCGCAGTCGGCAAAGACCGCCATCCAGCGGTCAAAGGAGAAATAATCACTCCAGGCATCCAACCGTGCGCCGCTCCGCCAGGCGGCCTCGATCACCGTACCCAGCCGCCGATCTCCCCGGGACAGGGCCGCCTCGATGAAACTGGTCTCCGGCTCGTGCCAGTTGTAGCTGATCCCGCGGGGGATATGCTCCCGCAGAATGGCCACCTTGCGGCTGTATTCTTCCATCGTGTCCTGGGCCTCCCACTGGAAAGCCGTGTGGGGCTTCGGCACAAAACAGGACGTGCTCACCGTGAGCCGTAGGCCACGATTTTTGTTCACTGCGTGTTTCTTCCACGTCCATTGGACTTTCTGGACAAGTTCTGCAATGGCGATCACGTCCTCGTCCGACTCCGTGGGGAGACCCAGCATAAAATAGAGTTTTACGCCGCTCCACCCCCCGGCGAATGCCACTTGCAGGCTCTCCAGGAGCGCCTCCTCCGTGACATTTTTATTGATCACGTCCCGCAACCGCTGGCTCCCGGCCTCCGGAGCGAAGGTGAGCCCGCTCTTTCGCACTTTCTGCACCCGCTCCATGATCTCCATAGAGAAGTTGTCCGCCCGGAGACTGGGCAATGACAGGCTGATATGCCGCGACGCGCACCAATCCAGCAGCCCGTCACAGAGCGCACCGAGATCGCTGTAATCGCTGGTGCTCAAGCTGGAGAGGGTGATCTCCTGGTATCCCGTGTTGCCCAGGGCCGCGATCCCCTGTTCAATCAAGGCAGCCGCCGCCTTCTCCCGCATGGGGCGGCAGGTATACCCCGCCTGACAGAAGCGACAACCCCGGATACACCCGCGAAAGACCTCTAACACCACCCGGTCATGGACGATCTCCGTACTGGGTACAATCCCCGCCACGGGGAAGTGAGACTTGTCCAAATCGGCAACAATCCGCTTGGATACCCGCTCCGGTGCGCCAGATTGGGGCGTGATCCCGGCAATCATCCCGTCGGGATGATAAGATACGTCGTAGAGGCGTGGCACATACACGCCGGGAATTCCCGCCGCCTGGCGCAAGAATTGAGCTTTGGTGCGGCCGTCAGATTTGGCCTGATCGTAGAGCGCGATCAACTCCGGCCCCACCTCTTCCCCCTCGCCTAAGACAAAGAGGTCGATAAAGTCCGCCATGGGTTCCGGATTATAGGCCGCACTCCCCCCGGCAAAGACCAACGGCGCAAGGCCTGTCCGATCTGCAGATCGGATGGGCAGGCCCATCTGATCCAACATATCCAGCACGGTGGTATAGGCCATCTCATAGCCCAGGGAGAAGCCCAGCATATCAAACTCCCCCGCCGAATCGCCGCTCTCCAGGCCGTAGAGGGGGATATTTGCCCCCCGCATCTCCGCCGCCATGTCGCCCCAGGGGGCGAAGACCCGCTCACACCAGACGTAGTCCATCTCGTTGAAGACGCCGTAGAGGATGTGGAGGCCCAGGTTGCTCATGGCGATCTCATAGGTGTCGGGAAAGCAGAGCCCCAGACGGATTCGGACGTCCTCCGCCCGCTTTACCACCTGGCCCACTTCCCCGCCCACATACCGGGCGGGCTTTTGTACACGGGGCAGGATTCTCTGTAGTTGTTTATCCATGAAGTATCCCATTTCTTTGGTCAGTATTCGGATACCGCATATTTTATCGTATTCCCGCCACTTTTACAATAGCTGATCAGAAGCCAGATGGCGGCGGTCAGGAGGGTAAAATTCCAATCCGACCAGAGAAACAGGGCCGCTCCGGCCAAGAGGAGTACAAAAATAGTCACACAGCTTAATACACAGATCACCCGCTGGGCCCAGACCAGCTCTCCCCCCCAGGCCAACAGACAATACAGCGCCCGCCCCCCGTCTAACTGATAGATCGGCAGCATATTAAACAGACAGGCCCCCAAGCTGATCCCCGCCAGAAAAAAGGCCGTCTCGCTGCCCGTCATCTGTCCCCAAAGAGACGCCCCGTAGGCCAAACCAAAACTGGCAATCGGCCCCGCCAAGGCGATGGCAATCTCTCCCGGATAGCCGACCCTCGTACCCTCGTAATCGATGCGAAGCCCCACCAACCCCAAATGGAATCGCAACACCTTGCCCCCCATGGCGCGGATGGCGGCAAAATGTCCCAATTCGTGGGCGGTAGCCGCCAATAACACGAGCGGTACGACACCGGCGCTGTCAAACAGATACACCAGCGCCACCATGACCACAAACCCGCCGGTAAATTCAATCAGGCCAATCCGCAACTGCACACCCCCTTACACAAACACCACATAGAGCTCCGGATTTAGAAACATGCCGTCCCGTATGAGTTCAAAATGGAGGTGCGGCCCTGTGGCGCTGCCTGTATACCCAACCCGGCCTATGATCTGGCCCTTCTCCACCCAATCTCCCGCCTGTACGTATAGGACGCTACAGTGGGCATAGCGGGTCTGAATGCCTTCCCCGTGGTCGACGAGAATATACAGACCAAAGCTGTTGCTATATCTCGCCGCGATCACTTGCCCAGCGGCGAAGGCCCCTATAGGCGTACCCGTATCGACGGCGACGTCTGTTCCGAAATGGAAACGGATCGTACCCTCTATGGGGTGCCGCCGAAAGCCAAATCCAGACGATACAGGCCCCGTTACAGGGACGATATATTCCAAGCCCAGCGGAACATAGGTATAGATCACACCGGCGGGAATGGCGTGGTCGAAAGTCGCCTGATGGGCTAAAAATGCCGCCACGGCCTCCGGCCTCTCCTCCTCTGATCTGGTCTCTTCCAATCCGGCCTCTGCCCCCTGCTCCGGCTCCGGTGCCGGGTGGGGCAGAAACTGGGGCGGAGCCGTGGGCATGGGGATGACCAACTCAATGGGGATATTGATCGTCTCCTCCGGTGTGTATTCCGGTAGAGCAAAAGGCTCCATCAGCGGCTCCACCGGTTCCATTGGCTCCGGCGTCATGCCGCCAAAGGCGCGGATGTATAGTTCCTCCAATGCCTCCACGATGGTGCCCTCTCCCGCGATGGTCTCCCCGATGGCGGCGATGGAACCCCGGTAGTCTATTTCGTGTTCGATCATGGGGAGCACCGTGGCCCCCACTGTCGCCGCCGCACCGGGAAAGAAGGCCTTGAGTAGTCCAACGCCCCCCAGGAGAAAAAGACAGGCAACCAACCGGAGCATGGTCAAGCGATCCCTGCGGCTGCGCCGTCTGTGCTTTTTGTCATACTCGCCGCCGGTATTGCATCTTTCTGGTTCATATCTTGTCTGCATGGAGCCCCCCCTCTCGTATCATCGAAATAGTTCGACTATATCACTCTATTCGGCGTTGTACAGGCATAGACCACCCTGTCCGTGTGATGCGCTCCCAACGCAAAAAGCCCCGGCACCGGTCTTTTTTGACCGGCGCCGGGGCTGCTCCATGTTCACATCATATTTTGCTGTTGCAAGGTCTCTACTGCATATACCGCATCAAAATCATTGCGGCCTCTGCTCGATTGGCTGTCTCCCACGGCAACACCAAACCTTCGCCCGTGCCTGTGATCAGGCCCGTATAGACCGCCCAGGCCATGGCTGCTTCTGCCCAGGGGCCAATGGTACCCGCATCGGGGAATTGCGGCGTAAAGCCATCCGGGACGCCGGTATCTGCTCCCGTGAAGTTGGCAAACCGGTGAACCAGCACGGCAAAGTCCTGTCTCGTGACCGGGACCCCTGTGCCAAATGTCGTCGCAGTTTGTCCGGTGACAATGCCCGCACCAAATGCCCATGCGATATACGGGGCATACCACTGCTCCGGGTCCACGTCGGCAAACGGTGTCGCCGCGGGATCGCTGGCGTTTGCGGGTCTGCTGTGATACATGCGGAACAGGGTGGCGACTACTTGCTCCCGGTTGAAATCGGCCAGTGGGTCAAATGTGGTCTCACTTGCGCCGCGCATGATGTTATTGGCGTAGACGAATGATACGGCGTCGTGGAACCAAGCGGTGGATGGGACGTCGGTAAATGGGAGGGGTGGCGGAGGTGGGGGCGGCTGTTGTTCTTCAGCGCCCAGATTCAAGAAGCCTACGCCGTTAGGGCCGAGAACTTGTACGGGGGTGGTACGATTCGTCCCAGTGCCGTCACCTAATTGACCCAATTCATTATGTCCCCAAGCCCAAACCATGCCGTCGTTTCTAAGCGCTACGGTATGAACCGCACCCGCCGCAATGGCAACTGCATTATCCAAGCGCGCCCCACCACTAGGTGTGTGACGCCTAACTGTGGTGCCGTCGCCCAGTTGGCCATATTGATTCCCGCCCCACGTCCAAATGGTGCCATCACTTCTAAGCGCCACGTTATGGCTCTGTCCCGCTGCAATAGCTGTTGCACTGTCCAGGTTTCGTACACGCACAGGTGCGAGACGACGACCTCCCCTGGTGCCGTCGCCCGTTTGAGCTTCTTCATTACACCCCCACGCCCAAACGATACCATCGTTTCCGAGCGCAACGGTATTGCGCCCTCCCGCTGCAATGTCAGCTATATTGTCTAAACTTTGTATTTGTACAGGCGTGCGACGGTTGGTTGTGGTACCGTCGCCTAATTGACCAAAATGATTATGTCCCCAAGCCCAGACAGTACCATCATTTTTGAGTGCTACGGTATGATCTGTTCCCGCTGCAATGGCGGCTACATTGTCCAGATTTTGTACTTGTACCGGCGTGTAACTGGTGGTTGTGGTGCCGTCGCCCAGTTGGCCACCACCATTTAATCCCCATGCCCAGACCGTGCCATCGCTTTTCAATGCAAGGGTATGGGCACCCCCTGCCGCAATGGCAGTTACATCGCCGAGATTTTGCACCTGCACGGGTGTAGTGCGCATGATGTCCCAGCCGATAGTGCCGTCGCCCAGCTGGCCCCTGTCATTCAATCCCCAAGCCCAAACCGTTCCATCGCTTCGCAGCGCTACGTTATGGCTCCCTCCTGCTGCAATGGTTGTTACATTGTCCAGATTTTGCACTTGTACCGGCGTGTGTCGGTTGGTTGTGGTGCCGTCACCCAGTGACCCTCTTTCATTAAACCCCCACGCCCAAACAGTACCGTCGTTTCTAAGCGCTACAGTATAGACACTCAGCCCCGCAACAATCATCGGCTCCGTGCGAAACGCTTCAGGTTCCGTCTCCAGCGCCAAAGTCGTCAGGGGAATCGTCCCCAGGATAAGTACCATCACCAAACAGATACACAACATTCGCTTCACTACAATATTCCTCCTCCAAATTCAACATGGAGCCTAATAACCTGTAGTTTTTAGACTCTGCTGCTGCTTCCTATTTTAGCACGGAAATCTCTCTAAATACAATAATTTTTCAACAAAAATCTCACATATTCGTGATTTTCATTGCGATATTTCATAACATCCGAGGGCATATTTATTGACAAGCTACCAGGCAAAGGATACAATACGAATAGGCGTTGCCAAACGGTAGGCGGCTAAGCACTGCATTCACTCGACTAACCATTTGCGGGAAAGTACACCCGCAAACAGAAGTCTCATTGTAAGACCATCGTCAGTGTATGAGGCTCTGGTAATCATGTTTGCTTTTTCCGGCGAACCGTTTACCAGCAACGCCTTCTATAATTACAGTATAGCACCCATCAGGCAATACATCAATCCCTTTTCACGATTATTACACAAGTGCAATGCAAGCAGGGGGTGGATATATGGAAAAGGACATAATACAAACAAATATGCGCTATTGGAACGCTAATGCGGACGCCTGGTTCGGAGCTACTGCTCTGCCTGCCTATGGCGTGAAGTTTGTAACAGACGATGAGTTGCATTTGTTTGGCGATGTCTCCGGCAAAAAAATGCTGGAGATTTGCTGCGGTAGCGGGCATTCTCTGAAATATCACGCTGATAGAAATGCTACCGAATTATGGGGTATGGACATTTCATACAAGCAATTAGAAAATGCGGAAGCGTATTTGAACGAATACGGATATTCTGCAAAACTTATCTGCTCACCAATGGAGGCAGAGGTGAATATTCCAACTAATTACTTCGATTTCGTATACTCCATATACGGCATCGGCTGGACAACAGACCTGCAAGGCACATTCAACAAGATAGCGTCTTACCTGAAAAAAGACGGCATATTTATCTTTAGCTGGAATCACCCGCTATATTTTTGTGTAGCTCGTTCGGACGATTTAAGCCGTGATGTTATAGAGGATGACAAACTGATTTTTGGCAGAAGTTATTTTGATGAGTCTTATTTCAATATACCTGTCGGTGGAAGCGAAGTAACTTTTTGCAATCGGAAAATATCGACATATGTAAACGCCTTGGCAAAGGCGGGGTTTTGCATTGAGCAAATGATCGAACAGACCGACAAAGAAACGATAGGATCGGTCGACGATAACAGCGATAAAACGAAGAAAGCTAAAATGTTTCCAATTTCAGTTTGCTTCAAAGTCAGAAAACTTTAGCTTAAGCGCTTATTTAGATTAGAAAAACACAGAATAGAATCGAGGATTCCCTATGTCCCTTGCGAAAAATCAACTGCATACTGTCACCATCGACGGCTACGCCAGCGACGGGGCCGGGGTGGCCCGGATCGACGGGCAAGTCGTCTTTGTCCGGGAGGCCATAGACGGCGAGACTTGCCTGATCCGCATCCTGCGGGCGACGAAATCCGTGGCCTGGGGTAAACTCGAGGATATTTTGGAACCTTCACCCCATCGGATCGCCCCCACTTGTCCGGTCTATGGCAAGTGTGGCGGATGTGATCTCATGCACATGGACTACACCGAAGAGCTCCGCTTCAAGCGTCAGCGGGTGATCGACGCACTGGCACGCCTGGGTGATACAGACGCCCCGGTGGCACCGATTATCGCCGCCGATACGCAAGTGCACTACCGCAACAAGGCCATCTTCGCCGTGGGCACAGGCCCCGTCACCGGATTTTATCGCCGCCGCAGCCACCAGATCATCCCCGTCACCGCCTGTGAAATCCAGCGTGAGGTATCCAATCGGGCGGCGACAGCGCTCCGGACGTGGATGGCGGCGTTCGACATGCCCGCCTATGACGAGACAACTCACCGCGGGCTGATCCGCCACTTATTTGTCCGACAGGCGGCAAGTTCCGGGCAGACCGCCGTGTGTCTCGTGGCTACATCGGGAAAACTCCCCCACCGGGACGCGCTGATTGAAACCATACGCGAGCACTGCCCGGAGACTGTCGGCATTGTACTGTGTGTCAACCGGGAGGTGGGCAATACCGTCCTCCGAGGAGAATTTCTCACCCTCTGGGGCGAGGACTCCCTCCGAGACACCCTCTCCGGCCTGACATTTCGTCTCTCCCCTCAATCCTTCTTTCAGATCAACCCTACCCAGGCGGAGCGGCTGTACAATAAAGCCCTATCCTATGCCGAGCTGACAGACCGGGAGACGGTGCTGGATCTCTACTGCGGCACGGGGACCATTACCTTATGCATGGCCCAAAAGGCCCGTCTCGCCATAGGGGCGGAGATCGTGGAACAGGCGGTGTTAGACGCCAGAGAAAACGCTCAGACAAACGGCATCACAAACGCCCAATTTCTTCTGGCCGACGCCCAAGATGCGGCCAGACAACTGGCGGATTCCGGCATCTCTCCGGATGTGGTTGTCGTAGACCCCCCCAGAAAGGGCCTCACCCCCCATGTGATCAATCTCGTCGCCGAGATGGAGCCGGCCCGCGTGGTATACGTCTCCTGCGATCCCGCCACCTTGGCCCGGGATCTGAAGTCGTTTTCCGCCCACGGATATGCTGTGACAGAAATCACCCCGGTGGACATGTTCCCCCGATGCGCCCATGTGGAGTGCGTGGTTCTGTTACAGCGCTAGGAATGGGGCATACTGTAGATACTGCCAATCGTAGCGGGCGGAACTTTTTTCGACCAAGCCCGTCTATTTTATCACAGGGGTGGCTGACAGCTACCCGCTGAATCCCATGTCTATAAGAGGTGACCCCATGAAAAGAAAATTGATCGCCCTGCTCATTGCGGCCACAATGTTGGCAGGTCTATTTTCTGGCTGCACCGGTGCAAATGCACCGCCTCCGCCGCCCACACCAGCGGAAGAGGGTGCCTATGTTGCACCAGAACCCCTACCCGCAGAGATTGATCCACTCCCCCGGGGAATGCATGAGGCCATTCGGCTCTTCTCTCACACCCTGTTCCAGGAGGTGCTGGCCCTATCAGAGGAAAACCCTGTGATCTCTCCCCTGTCCGCCTACTTCGCCCTGGCTATGGTGGCCCTGGGCGCCAATGGCGAGACGCTGGATGAGTTTGTCGCCCTCCTGGGCCGTATGCCCCACGAACTGGCCGCAGATCTTTTGGCCCTCTCCCGTGATCTCAAAGACACCGCAGGCAGTACGGCCCTGCAGATTGCAGGCTCCGTCTGGATTGATGACAGCTATACTGTAAATCCGGCTTTCGCAACGGCCATGGCGGACTATTTCAACGCCCAAGCCCTCTCCCGAGACTTCGACGCCCCCGAAACTGTGGACGAGATCAACGCCTGGGTCGCAGAGCAGACGGAATACCTCATTGATCAGGTGCTCGACTCCATTGGTCGGGACGCGGTCATGCTACTGATCAACACCCTGTATTTCTCCGGCAAGTGGGCCGATGCGTTTAACCCCATGACGGAGTATCAGGGGACATTCCATCCCGCAACGGGCTCCGCTGTGGAGGTCCCCTTCCTCTCCACCGGCACAGGTGCGTTCCCTATCGCCGTGACGGATCAGTTCGAAGCGACGCTCCTCCCCTACGATGACGACCGGCTGGGCTTCCTGTTGGTCCGCCCCACGGACGGTACCTCCGTCCGGGACTTCGCCGCCGCCCACGATCTGAGCGGGATTCTGGCCCTGTTGGAGGAATCCCCCGAGGCGCAAATCCGTATGCCCAAGCTGGATCTGGAATATGAGGTGCGCCTCAACAATCTGCTCCAGGCCATGGGATTGGAAAAAGCCTTCGGCGACCTGGCCGATCTATCTGGCCTGATCGAAGAAGATGAGCGCCTCCACATCTCGCAGGTGCTGCAAAAAGTTCGCCTTTTGGTAGATGAGGAGGGCACAGAGGCCGCCGCCGTCACCGTAGTCACAATCGAGCGGGCGAGTATCGACCTCAATCTGATCGAGTTGACCTTTGACACACCGTATCTATACGCAATCGTCGATCTGGAGACCGGAATCCCCCTGTTTATGGGCGTGTTGGACAATCCAGCGTAGGCCATTTTGAAACCTACAGCAAACCGGGCTATCGCACAGAAAATGCGACGGCCCGGTTCTTTTGTGTGAAAAATTCCTTGAGCTCTCGTCTACCACGGAATTATCGTAAGCCCAGGCCATTTTCCACACCATTTTTGCACTTTTTGCAGATAGATTTCCTCTGTTATTTGCGCTTTATTCGCCCGAACGACCATCCCAAATAAGTCATCCAACCCAAAGGGGACATAAACTTTTAACTCCCCATCCTCCAGACGGACACCCACAGAAGTCGCCGTTGTGGGCCATGTGTTGATCGCACACTCAATGGAATCGTACGGGGCAATCTCGTAGCCAAAATAGTCTTTATACCAGAGATGCACTCTCGCTTGGTTTTTTATATCAAGCTTGATTTCGCACGGCTCTATCATGCGTGTGATTCGCTCTATCGCTACATTTTCCGCCTGAAAGGATAGATCAAAGTTATCATAATAGACAAAGTCTATATCTGATATCCCGTGTGTCAATGCCAGGTCTGTTTGATCGTTCCACACCGTTTGCGCAATGCATCCTGCACCGATATAGTAGTCCTTTAGGCCTATGCCAGCCGCTTGCTCTATTATGCGATAGAGGGGTTGGCTTTGCTCTAGTATTTTAGCCAATCGCTTGATTTGAGTTTGTAGGTCAGTGTTGTCTACAAGCATTTTTCTATCCACTACTTCATATCATATTCATTTGGAATCCCGATGCATACGCATCGGGATTCCACTTAACTCAAACCGCCGTCTTACTATGGAGCTACTGGCCGGATAATATACTTCCAGTCAATCCCGCCATCTTCGTCTCTGGTCAGTCGGTGATCGTTGGTAGCCGCTATGACGGATGGGAAGAACCAATCCGTCTCCGCTACGTCGGGGAAATCCCGGGCGTAGGAGAGATTCTCTACGTCATCCAGCGCGGCAAAGGCCGCCTCCGACGCTATGCGCCCTAA
>Ga0131853_10001052_pt1 | contig 50178 bp, 35 predicted proteins | sample TergutLab28metaG_FD_92764 | JGI IMG/M metagenome (GOLD analysis project Ga0131853, IMG submission 92764) | Labiotermes labralis P1 segment gut microbial communities from Petit-Saut dam, French Guiana - Lab288 P1 (version 2) (version 2) | ecosystem: Host-associated > Arthropoda: Insects >...
CCCCCCCCCCCCCCTGTGCCGCTGCGGCCCAACGCGGGCCATGGCCTCCTCATTCTCGAGGTTTATAAATCACGCACAACGACGCATCAAAGTCCGCAGGACTCCTCTGGACGAGCGATCAGCTCGTCGCAGAGACCCCTACCTGACAACACACAACACTCACAACAGACAAACATCCATGCTCCCGGTAGAATTCGAACCCACAATCACAGCAGGCGAGCGGCCTTAGACCGCGCAGCCACTGGGACCGGCATTAATGGTGACTTACACATAAAAAAAAAAAACATATTTGGCACATTTATGGGAAAAAGCAATCAACGCAAGTTCCAGGACAGTATTGTGGCATTTCCTTGAACCAGATATTGAAGACAACGAAATAAAAGCATCCGGCTCCCGGCCGCGATGCGAACACAGGAACTCCTGAACACTCTACTCTGTCAATTACTGGTGTCTTCGGTAAATCCGATGTGTGGAGGAACGCTACGCCTCAAAGAATGGCTTGTATGAAGTAACTGGCTATCAACATAGGTAAAGAATGCGGCAAAGAAAGAACCGCTGTACTGTCCTGGAATCCCTTAACGATGTTTATTTTCAGCACCTCAAAGTAAGACTTATAGCTAGTTATGCAGTACATACGGTCCAGCAGAATAAAGTCTGCCACTAGTTTTGTGTGTGCGTGGCATCATTCTGACTTTGCGAGCTTGCAACTAATTTGCAGTCCCGGTGAAATTTGATACAAGTAACATCCAATATACTTTCAAAACAAGCTCCTTTACCACCCCATATTGTTTATATTATTGAATGTCGCTCCTGTGGGCCTTCTACGAACTAGAATAAAATAAATGACAATCGAAATTCGAAAGCATTAATTTCCCGGCTACATTTCAAACACAGTTGTCTAATCACTGTTAAGTCATATACTATCTAATGTACTATTACTTTCATATTATGTTAAACCGTGTCATACAGACCTGTCAGTTTTTATAAACTGCCTGTTTAGTTTGAACGAAAACACGATACAATGCGCATTGCGATCAGCTGATATTAGTGATTGTCATTTATTTGTTGTCTGTGCAGATGCAGACCCTGCGCTATGTTGTTGTAATGCGCATGAAGATACGATCGTGGTTGTAATAAGCACTTTTATTCTGTTGGTTCAATGAATAAAATTTTGAATGACCAGTACCCTACAATAAGCACGTAATCAAAATAATACCTATTTTGTATTTTTTAAATCCGTCCATTCTTTGGATTTGTAAGGAAATGACAATTTATGTACGCCTCATTATATTTTCTCAGCGGATGGATATCCACTTCGGGGTTGTATGTCGTCCGTGAAGGAAGGTAGCCATCTTGCATATGAACAAAAGCAGGAGCCATATAATATTCACCAAACAATTATCAGTTTATATTCGCATTGTGTTATATATCTGTACATTTAGACTATGCACGAATTATTGTACCACAGGTTTACATAGCCATGGCTGCTACACGAAAGCTGCAAGGTAAGGAAATATGTCAGAAGAACACAATTGGTGTATGACCTCCTACCGACCTGTTTACTAGTTCTAAGCGTACGTGCTCTGTACTTATAATAATAAATGAAGTATGAAACGTGATGAGGAATAATTAGGCATATCAGAGTGATTCTTTACAACTTAAAATTGCAATGGGGACCTGACTTTGGGACAAAAGTGTGATTTCATGTACATGTTTATGTTTATGTTGTGTCGCCTAGGTTGCATTATTTTGTACGTGGTGATACCACTGACCCATCTGTAACATGATATTTCGCTTATATATTATGTTTCTGTTACGTGTAACTAATACACTTATGTCCGAGCTGTTGTTATAGTATTAATATGAAACACTGTGTGTTGATATTCTTTAAACATTGTTTGGAAACTGTGAAAATGTAACATACATGTAAGTTTGACATAGCGTCATTACAAGAAGCTGTATTAGCAATAATTGAATGTAACACTTAAAGCTGCTTGAATTTCACAATCTTTCAGGAGAAATAGACCGATGTCTTAAGAAAGTGACAGAGGGGGTGGAGACATTTGAAGACATCTGGCAGAAGGTACACAATGCAACAAACAGCAATCAGAAGGAGAAATATGAGGCTGATCTCAAGAAAGAGATCAAGAAACTGCAGAGGTTACGTGATCAAATCAAGAGCTGGATTGCATCTGGGGAAATTAAGGATAAGAGTACATTACTTGAATACCGCAAGCTGATAGAGACGGTGAGTTAAAGTACATCTAATAGGAAATCACTGTGGTACAGTATTCATTCATGTGTTTTTTAAATATTAAGGATGCTTAATGTTGTAGAGTTGTCTTGTAGTTGTGGCTCACCAGCCATTCTGACTGGAAACATGAAATAAACTACGGGTAGATAAATTATACAAAATATGGCATAATGTTACAGTATTGCGGCTTTAGTTATGATTTGGATTTTGAGCCAGTAACCTGAATTCAGCGGTAGGTTACAGGAACGGGCTTGGCTAGAACAGCTTGTTAGTTGAAGTACCTGTAATGAAATCTGAACTTGATGACAAGTGAGCTTAGTGATGGTGTTTTAAAATTGTTTTTGTGGTATTGTGTTTTGGATTTAGATATATGTAATCTTAGGAAATTTCCAGTCAAGATTGTTTACATTTGGAACTCTACTTAATTTGAAGAGCTTTCAGTTTGTCCTTCGTTGTCACCAATATGTGGTTTCCACAGAATATATTTGGTGTTTAAAAGTGTTAAATTGTTGTAATCATCGTACATTATTGTGTAAAGTGAAAGTGAAAATGACACATACCTAGCCTTTGTGTTAATAAAGATGGAATATCTTCACCTTATGTAGAGCAGTAAGTACTGAGACAACACTGTGTGTGAATTAGACATCTTTCTTGTTTTGTGAGGCTATCTTATGGAGGACCATTTCCTTGATACACTCAACAACTTTATTTTTCCACAACTGGAAGAACAGAAATTTGAAAGTGTCTGACAGGATGGTGCAGCACCCCGATTTTCCAGGTTGGTGGATGGACAGAGGTTACAGAGTTCATAATTTCTGACTTTAGTATGCCTTTACTTTCTCTTTTGGAGGCATACACAAGTGTAATTATGGAGCCACTGCAGAAGTACACATGTTGAAAAATTAAAACACAGAATTATGTTGGCTGCTGCAACCATGATCAGCATAAGTACTGTTTGTGTGATTGTTATCTTGGTATCTGCCACATTAATAGAGATAAACATGTGGATCTTCACAGAGACAATTCTAAGAATGAATTGTCATTCTCATTTTTGTTTTGTTTAGTTGTGTTTTGGTTATGAAAATATAACACTTTTAAACACCAAACATATTTAGTAGACACTGTATATTATGGCCTGAAATTTTTACAAGGTTCTAGGGAAAGCCGTTTTCTTACTTTTAAATAAAGTGCAAGTTGGATGGTGTGTTTCTGAAAGGGCCATTCAAAATGAATGTGAAACTGTGAAAATTGAATACATAGAATGAATACTGTGTTACTTAAAAACATAACCTAGTTCAGTGTATTGGATTAAAATCTATTGTAGTTCACTTTGTCCATATGTCCTTGAGAGTCAGTTGCTGCTTCTTCACTTTCTGCTGAATCGTGTACCCTTTTTTCTCAATACTGTTATGGGAGGCCATCATGTCATTGACATGAAACTGTATCCGATGCGACGTCTTCACTGTTCTGGATTATTATGCAGTGTATGTTGTAGTTGCTTACCGATATTTTGGGACACAAGTATACACTGAATAATAACCCAGAAAAGTGAAGACCTCATCTACACTGCAGTGGAGGCATGAAATCTCACAACCTTACAATTTAATTCTTCACAATGTAATCCTCTCCAGTGCTGACAAAAGTGTTGCTGGAGGTTTATTTTTCCTGCCTTAGTCTTCCCCTTTCTACATCTCCACCTCTTCGTCCTTAGACACATCAGATTTAATCATTGTATGCACTGTTCTGAGGTGTGTGTGTCACATGTTGAACAGGATGGTTATCACAGAATACGTATTCTTGAAATGATACACCCACTATTCTTGAAATGTTGCACCCTCTTTCAACTTATCCGAGACATCTTAGGCTATGCTATGGTCTGCTCCATCTTCACTATCATTGGTTTGATTTAAATTAAATTCACATTTTTTAAAACTCTTCACTATTGTCATGTTTGACACATTGCCATGATTCTACAATGAAATGTGCTGTTTTTTTAAGTTTTCTTACATGAGTGTTGCCTAATGAAACACCTTGTTTACCATCATATAAATAATTTTCCTTACAAATTGCTTGTGGAGATGTGTGAATGATGTGATTATTCATTGGGGCCAGGTGGATGGAAAACACTGTTGCAGTTATGGGTCAAAACACATCTTTCACATTATTTAGGTAACTTGTATGGGGATGTTCTACACACTGGCCCACAAAATGGGAAATAGTACTATTTCAGAAACTCATTCTGGCATCTGTGCCCTTCAGTAGTCAGTTAAGTTGGCCCGTATTACCCATGCTTTTCTGTTGGCTACATATTGTGTGGGAAACATTCTGATATTTTTAGAGCAACAAGGGTTTCATTCTTCGTGATTACAAATGGTTGGAGTTGACAGACCCATTGGCATTGCTGGCTAGCAAAAACATAATCCATTCCTTGGAATTCTTTTTTACTTTTGGATCTCATTTCTCCTTGTCATGGTATGTGGTAGCCAGAAGAATAACCCAGTCTCATTACCATTATATGTGATCATAGGTTTATAACCCCGGTAATTGGAGTACCTGTCCCTTTCTCCATTCCTCTACTGTTGAAGAGTACACTTTTGCACTCTCCTGGTACAGTTTTGTACACAACACTGTGTTGCTGCTTGAAACTGTTGATCCAGCCATTGTAAACCAGTGCAGCATGTTACCTTTGTTGGTATCTAGTTGGGATAAAGTATCAATTTTTGGTTGATGGAGCATTTGTCATGTTGGAACATTGATTGCAATCAGAAATTAACCTCTATCATACTGGTATTCTTTGTCAGAAATGGGCATTTAAATCCACAAGTTACTAAGGTTCCCCACCAGGAACATTGTGGCCATTTAAATGCACTGTAAACTTATGTGGAGGCATAGAATTAAACCACAAATCATTAACTCCACATTAGATTATGTTTTGTGGTCAGATTCACACTCTGGATGCCTTACCAAATTAAGAACCTATGTACCTCATGAATGGGAGTGGTATGCTGAGAAACCTCGTATGTTTCTTGTTTCACCGTGCAACAGTAAGCCTTTCATTCCCTTCACAAATATGTCTAGCAGTTTGTAGTAACAACAGATCATTTCTGGGAATGAAGCCTCATTTACTGTGCATAGCATTCCAGTCAGAGGAATGTCTAGTGAAGGTTTGTTTTGTAGCAGAATTTTCTTGCTGTGTACTCCACTGAAATATAACTACATAATATCGTTGACTAATATATGACACTCTGGTTCTTATCCTAGCCAAAACAGAGATGCTTTGTGGACGGTCACAGGATATATTACTACTAAAAGGGACTAAGCACCAACTGTCTATGTGATAAAATGCCAGTGGTACAGGTTTTTTCATGCCTGTTTTACATTTCAGTTCAGATTGTACACTGTTACAGAAGGAAGGATTAAAAAAAGGCAATAAAGAGACTGCATACCTTTGCACACAAATAAATATATAAATATAGGTCATTACCATCCACACTGTGTTGTCACATTTTCCCAAAACATATGCTGAAACTGAGAGACCTAATTGGAACACTTCACTCAGGGTTATAATGTAAATGAAGTTTGGTATGTAGAAATAAACAACAGACTGGTGTGTAAAAAGTTGATCCACAAAACAGCAGAAATAATATGGCATTTCACTGCATGACCACCTGTTCCAACTGCGTAATAATAAGCTGGACTAAATATTCGTTCCTCAGTAAGCAGTCTGTGATAAGTGTGCGTAAGAGAACTGGGTTCCTGTCCCGAAACTGGATATCTGAACTGGTTTGGGACAGTGAGAGTCATGAAGCAGGGGCCCCAAGCTACAACAGCTCTGAGGATGAGGGAGGTTGTGAAGACGAGCCACGGGTGTCACACCTGCAATCAGACCGACCAATAACTGGAGGTCACTTGTCCAGCAGTTCATTTTCTTCAAATTTCTCTGATGAAGAGGAAGTTTTTCAGAGTGGGCCACGTCAACAGGTCTAAACACCATCCACTTCACAGTGGACATGACCCTCTGGCCTCACAGTAGTGTAGTACACGCTTTAGAGGGAGCCCCAGGGGCAAAAAGGCAATGAAGCGCCACATATAAAATGACGGCTGCAGTCCACTTAGCCTTTTCCTGTTGTATTTCATGGAAATCATCACGCTGCTGGTGATGAAGACTAAGATATACTACCATGGCCACCTTGACAGAATTGACGACAGACCTTTGCCTCTCCCTAACGTGACTGAGGTCGAAATGATTGTGTTTCTTGCAATAACAACACAAATGGGACGTTGCATACAGACAACCAAACTAATGGGCAAATAACTCACCAATTCTGAACATGTCTTGACAGTGCTATGAAATGGGACACATACCTTCACATCCTTTGCGTACTACACTTCCAAGGCAACAGTAATGAGCCTGATGTGACAGACAAAAATTCTGACAGGTTATGGAAGATGTGAAATCTTTTTGAAATTGTAAACAAGACATTTTCAAACTTTTACAGCTCGTATGAACGTCTGGCTGTAGACGAAATTATTGTTTTATTCGAAGGAAGGGTCATTTTCTGACAATACATACCCAAGAAACACAAATGTTTTGGCATCAAAATTTAGAAACCATGTGACAAGACTGTATACACATATGATATGACAGTTTATTCTTTACTTAACTGGGGTGTGGAAATTTCAAATCAAGATTCTCGATTCATCCTTGTGTATGATATCCTGGAAACAATGACGCAAGTTGGTAGACACAAATAGCACTCAACAAAGGTTGGTCTGTCTTATTCCATGACGGAGATGCAGCCAAAGTGTCGTGTGTGAACTGTGAGTGTTGTGACAAGAAAAGCTGTTAGTGAAGTTTGGCAGAAGTATGAAGTGTGTGTAGTAAGATGATGTTTCTGACACTACCACACCAAGGCACAGCTCCAAAAAAATGGAGTCTTAAATTTCCTATGCAAATGTGGAGCCCAAAACAGGAATGTAAGTAAAATAAAACAAAAATTATAGCATTTTTTAAATTAACTTCCTGCATATATGCACTAAAAATTTCTACTGAATTGTTATTGAACTGAAATATCTCTGATTCATTCCTAACACAATGTAGATTATTTCATTATTTCATCATCTTTGGTTCATAAGATATAAACGTTCATTTTCAAACACACGCAAATGATTTAAAGGGCCATCACATAAAAACTTCATACCCCAGGCATGAAGACTGAATTAAATTCCCATATGATAAAGGTTAAAATAAATAATTATGCTTGTTAATTTCATATTCAGTTGATTAATATATCGTAACCAGAAAAATAAAATAAAAACTGTTTGTGAGTTCATTGTGCAGTCACGCAAACAGCAACACTCACACAGAGATTTAATATATGTGTGTGGAATATGCATTTACTTATAACTTACAACAAAAATAATTTGTCGCTACATAGGCTTGTCAGGAGAAAATAGTATTGGTTTGTGGATGTGACCTTGAAGCCAGTCATAAATGTACTCGAAGATATAAGAAGGGATAAGAAATTACAATTGCAAAAAAATTCTCGCTTGATTTTCAGTTGAAATTACTTAAAATGACAGCAACAGGCAAATATATGCTGTATATGAACATATAATTAAGGGGAACTGGGTAGAAAAACACAAACATATATTTGAGAAAAATATAACCGTTCTCTTATGGAAGTTTTGGCAGGACCAATAAAAATGTGCATAGATCAGGGCCAACATTCATTCAAAGAATGTAAAATCCAGGTTTCACTCTACATAGTTTTTATGCAGAACCCCACATATTTTCCACACATTATTCATGTACTGCATATTTGATGTAGTTTCTAAAAGGTAAAAGGTAAAGTTAGCCCGTTATAGGCCCGGTGTGGCCCAGAGGGTGGGTAGAGGTATAGCTCTACTCTTCCATGACCATGGCACTAGAAGGGTGTGAGTGGTCAGCAGCACGCCCCGGCCGCACTTTACCCCCAGAAAAGACCTGGTACCCATTTTACAGGAGGCCGGGTGGGCCCCAGGGCCAGTCTGGATGGGCAGAAAATCTTGTGCCCACCATCCAGCCCATAGTCAGTCGCTATACTGACTGAGCTTCCTGGCCCACATCTGATGTAGTTTCTATGTGGGGATATGCAGGTGTTTCCAGCAGGGTTAATTATAAACTGCATGTGTATCATTGTTATGGGGCATGGTTGTCACCTTTGAAATATGCCCATTGTGAGTTTGTACACTCTGTTCAACATAAAAATTAAGCAGCCTGATATTTCATACGTCCCGCTCAGGCAGTGACGTGATGTACATTTGCCATCATAATTCAAGTCCTTTACTTTTTCCATATTTGTGCAATTGTGGCATTTCTCTTTCTTCCATTCATTACATTCAATCATGCCGCATATATATTAATCAAAGACACTAACACATTCGCTTAATTTGAAGTTAAGACACGAATTAAATGTCATTAATTTTCCGAGGCATATGGCTTGCTAACTGCTTCCATGGATGGATGTTGCGAAAGGGTGGCTGTCTGCCGCATCCGGAGTTAGCCGAGTTAGCCAAGCAGTAAACCTCTTTTCTGTTCAAAGTTGAGAGAGGAAGGGAAACATTTGTGGTTACAACTTTGGTGATGTTAGGGTTGATGTTTCTACTACTGCCCAGAATGGAGTTTAAGTACATTATGTCAGTATGGTGCACGGGGGCCAGTGGCATGTGAGGAATTGAAGGTCCATGCAGAGCACACAGGCCAGCATTTAAGGACTGGAGTGAAAAAAAATCCCAGGCAACAGGCGTACTGATAACTTTGTTGTCCTAAGTGACCATAAGCTGGTCTGCGTGTGCAGTACTTAGTAGCATGCTTTAGGAGACTTGGCGGAATGAATCTTGATTTTAGGTGCATTCGCAAAATTGCAATTGTTCATCATCCTGTCCCTATGTCAGCATGACCCATAGGTTTGTTATGGTTCTGTATGATGTTTGGCTTTGAAGCATTTTCATGTTTGTCATAGAAGTTATCATATGTTGTGGATGGTGCATATTTTTCAGTATATATTTATTTTATCACTTTGGACCATTGCTGTCAAGTTACCTTTAGTCCTAGTCAATTTATTGTCTCTTTTCAGTCAGTAGATCTGTGGCAGTAAGTCCTGTGTCATTTCCTTTCTGTTAGATTATACCAGGGTGCTGATAAGTCCTTAGCCCGACCAGGAAGGAAACAAGCTGCACCTGTCAGAAGTGTGATGGGCAGAGGAATGGATTGTTTTGGCTAGGGTAGGGACAGGTGGTGGTCTCTTGTGAATGTGGTAATGAACCTCCAAGTTTCATAAAATATGGGGAATGTAGCTTGTTTCCTTCCTGGTCGGGCTAAGGACTTATCAGCACCCCTGTACTGCCTCCCAGCAGTTGATTTTCCCCTTCGGCAGATTGTTCAATAAGTCAGGCAATGGAAGAATGTTGATGTCTAACATTTGCATGAGACACTGTCCTGTTTGCAGTCACACCTACTCTGCTGTTGCTGAAGTAGATGTCCATGTTATTCATACATTTACTTATACTGCATAGTTTGTAACTATTTATACCAAAATTTATGCCCTGTTTGCATATGTACTGTTTGAAATTTAGCCATAATCTACAGTCATATATTTTGAAGGGGCATAATATTTCGAGCATGTCATAAATGTTTCTTAGTTTCCGTAGTTGGTGATATTTTGGGTCATTATTATTAGTAGCATTGTGATTGACAGTGGAACTATCAAGGAATATGTAGGAACCTGTCACATGTAATTGTTTTGCTGTCAAATGTTGTAAGGAAGTTCAGTCAAAACCACTAGTCTTTCTGGCTGTCTCATCCATAGTGTCCCATTTGAATAATAATTGCCAGGAAAATAATAAATGTTTCAGATTCAGTAATGTCAGGTACTGGAGAAGTTTGTCTTCAGGTACTATTCATAGTACGGATTGGTCTCCACCAGCAGGATAATTGCTGTAAAAAACACAATATGGAAACAGTGTTGGGAGTTGAGTCTTTATATGTATGGGGTGCCATATTTTGTCATGTGTTAGTTTTATTACCATTGAACTGATGAATACTGGTGTTTGTTATACCAGTATGTTGTCACCATGCTGAAGCACCTGGAGGTGTATGTAGGAGTAGTGTCATCACTGTCAGAACATCTATCTGTGTTGTAGTCTGAGGCACCCATGTCTGTCTGGTTCATTGATTGACCCCACTTGTACACCCTTTGGTGGGATGTAGCTGGCTGTTGTTCCTGTCATATGAGTCAGTATCAGAAACATCTCTGTCAGAGGGGTCATAGTCAGAAATGTTATCATCAGAAGCTGGGAAGGTATTAATTCAACAGTATCGTCACTGTTATTCATGTCATCCTGAAGTGAAGTTACCTTCTCTGAAGTGTGTGTGCGTGTGTGTGTGTGTTTGGAAAGTTTGACGCAAGTAACAACACAAGTGTGCATCTGCAAAACCAACAGCAGAGATAGATGTGGTTTGCTCATCACTAAGCAGACTAGACTTCAAGAAGAATTTGAGAATGAAAAACTTGTGTATTTCTTAATACAACCTTTTTCCATGTGCATAGTAGAAGACTGTAGCATCTAACCCATAGGTCTGCAATGTTAAGAAAATGAATGTGTGGACCTTGTCATATTTGCATGGCATATTTCAAAATAGAGGGGAATTTTTTTTTTAATGAAGTGTGAAGATGAGTAAAAAAAATTTTAGAAGAAAATATGAAAAGATGTGGGCTGACATAGACCAATACAAACTGAATAATTACACTGGACAACAAAATTTTACTTTTTTTTTTTTTTTGGCCCACGAACTTCAATAGGTGAACTTAGCAGTACTTTTTATGCTGAATTCAGATATGTATACAGAATTTTTCTATCAGGCATAGCTTCAAAGATACAGAGGACTCTGTTTGTGCAAAATAGTACTTTATGTACTAATGAAACAGGCAGAAACATACCTCTAAAATGTAGAGGCATATGATTTTCACCGGTAATTTGCTTCAGGTACATCCCTCTTCAATGTCCAGCAATAGTCTGCCAACATACTTGAGGACCACTTGCTTTGGCACTGCTTTTCCATAGCCAAAATGTCTTGGTGAAATATTTCACCATGTTCATCACTGACTTCGCCGAGATTTTCTGGGAATAAATCCAAGTGGGACTCCAAAAAGTGGATTTTCAGACTCATATTGCATCCCATAGCTTTGTACGAAGTCAACAGGTCCTGCACAACATCCTGATAGTTCGCTGCTTTGTGATATCCTAAGAAGTCCTTGCAAATCCTCTTAAATGACAACCATGTATTTCTTTCAGTCTCATTCAGGTCTTCATCGAACTGTTTGTCTTGCATCAGTTCCCTGATCTGAGGTCTTATAAATATACCTTCCTTGATTTTTGTGTCACTTACATTTGGGAACTTATTCCTCAAATATTTGAATCCACGGCCGGTTTTATCCATACCTTCCACAAAGTTTTTCATAAGGCCCAGCTTTATGTGCAAAGGGGGCAGAAAAATTTTCTTGGAAGAACAAGGGGAGGACTGACAACATTTTTCTCCCCTGGCATCAGTGATGTTTGTTTAGGCCACAGTTTATTTACATAGTGATTCTTCTTGTCCCAGCTGTCCCACTCACACAAGAAAAAGCAGTATTTTGTGTACCTGAATTGCATTCCAAGTAACAGTGTCACAACCTTGAGGTCACCACGTAACTTCCACTTAAATTTGTCATACTTAATCTTTCCCAACAATAGCTTCATGCTTTCATAACTTTATTTCATGTTGGCTGCATGAGCCAAAGGAACAGAGGGGAATTTATTTATGTTGTGGTGTAGAACCACCTTCAAGCTCACTTTTATAAATCAGTGAACAAGCGCCACTGATCTGGGTTACATTCATGGCCAAGAACTTCCATAATGGAACAAATATCATTGCAAAACATGACACCATCTTCCTGGGAGAAGAATTCCTTGAATTCTTCATGGCGTCCACGGTAAAAACACACCTTAATGTCCTGGTGCAGAAAATTCCAGCCCTTTAACCTGGAGCGGGAGGTGTGGGTGACAGAGATATTCTGGAAACATATTCAAATTCAGTGTCCAAAAATACATCAGAAACAGACATTTTTCCTCATGGGCCAAAATTTTTGTTGACCAGTGTTATTACTTTGTTTACATAAAAAGATTCATTCTTTAAAATATCAGTTTTTTTGGTGACAGATGCAGATCCAGTGTTTGGACCTTGTGTTTGGGAAAAACTAATGCTGATGGAAATATCTGGAATAATGTTCATACATAGTGCCAGGCTGGCAGTGGTATTAATCACTTAACTGTTTCATGTGAATAGAATTTTATATGTATGGAAAGAAGACTGAAGCAGGAATATAATCCACATATTAAGAATTCCAGGCAGTTTCATGTTCGATCATATAAGATAAACACTTTCTACTCTTTCCTTTATGAGAAACACCCTAAATAAGGAAGTATGAAGAGTTTTACTTTGTGTGTTGTAACCAGTTTTACCATATAAGGATTTGTTGAGGACAAAATCAGCTTTTGACATTACATTTGAACACTTGGAGACCAGAATAAAATGCCCATAGTGACCTGCAAAAGCCCAAAATAAAAGGAAGGCTGCTTAAGAGGGTTGCGTAAGAATTGCAAGATACGGTGTTTGGTGTTTTGAGCATTGCACCATGTGGTGTGTGTGTGTGTTTATATGTGTATAATATTTGGTGCCAAAGGGTTAAATAGATGATTTTCTGTTAGAGACATTTAGTACTACTTGCAGAACACAGTTCATTGTCACTCATTATACTTTCTCAGTCTGTTGTTTATTGCAATTTGTTGTAACAGTCAGCTCTGAAGTTACTGCATGATACAAACCCTTCTTTTCATACTCAAATTCTAAAACATGAAAAAATATAATTGCTAATTAACAGGGATTAGGGTATGATTACATTCTCTTTCAGAGACCGTCACATTGTCTTGAAACACATGAGAAATCCGAGTCATGTGAAATGGTTTCATGGTTGAATTTCATTGTTGTACAAGTAGATTTGGATGCTCTCAAAACATTAGCCATATGTTGCCTTTGCTTCATTGCTGCATAATGCAGGTTCATAAATTGTTCTTTAATAACCTAAATATTCTACAATAATAGTCGTTTCCAGGATCCTTGAATAATCTTTTATTTGGTTTGCTTATAGCAAATGGAGAGGTTCAAGGTTGTGGAGCGGGAAACTAAGACCAAAGCATACTCAAAAGAGGGACTGGGTGCTGCACAAAAGCTGGATCCTGCACAGAAGGAACGTGATGAAACTGCAGGGTGGTTGACAACTTCCATTGATGGCCTCAACCTCCAGGTGAGGTGATACTTTGTTGTAATGTAAGTGTAAAGATGTGTTTTTCTGAAGTCAAGGTGTTCTTGATACTCGGATAAAGTAATTCTACTTTCTAGAGATGTGACATGGAAATCCTCATATTTTCAGAAACTTTTTATGAGTGCACAATAAATACAACAAAAGAACTAATATAAGATGTATATAAATACTCTCATAAAAGTATGAATTTCTTTTTTCCTCAGCTGGACCAGTTTGAGTGTGAGATTGAGTCTCTGTTAGCTGGAAAGAAGAAGAGGTTAGATAAAGACAAGCAGGACCGGGTGGAAGAACTGAAAAGCAAAGTTGAGAAACATAGGTATCACATTCGTAAACTGGAAACTCTCCTGCGAATGTTGGACAATATGTCTGTGGAAGTTAGTCAGGTGAGGAAATTACTTCTTAATTTACTCAATGGGAGTGTTAAATGAGACGTGTTTGGTAATGCAGTAAATACTTGGTGTAATATGTCTTGCCCATAATATTTAATTTCTGTTGGGATTTTAATTTCACTAGCCACTTATTGGTGGCTGGGAGGTAGCATTTGTATATCATTTAACTAGTGTGAATGGATGTTTACTGTTAGTATATAAATTTTAATGTATCATTAATTTGGTATGAGATGTCTGTTTACTGTCATTTGTTGACATTTCTGCCATTTGATGTCCAAGAAAATGGAGGGTTGTAAAATACACAGTGCGTCTACTAAGTTTTAGGACTTGCATTATGAAAAGTATTAGTGTGAAAGAAATGACACTTTAATTGTTTAGTTTTCGACATAGATCCCTTGTAAATGTACACACAGATTTGCACGGTCATACAGCTTCTGATTGCCTTTGTAGAAGTCGTCCTTTGCATGGGTGTTTAATGTGCTTGTCGCAGCTGTCTGGATGTCTGAAATCAAGTCAAAGAGGCGCCCCTTCAAGTGGGATTTCACTTTTGGGAACAAAAAGTAATCAGCAGGTGCTAAATCTGGCAAATATGGAGGGTGGTTGAGCACAGTCACTTTTCATTTGGCCAAAAACTGCTTGACGATTGTCGCGTTGTGGGACGGAGCGTTGTCGTGCAACAGGAACCAGTCACCAGATTCACACGTGCCTGGTCTAACACATTGAATTCTGTTTAGGAGCCTTTCCATTACACATTTGTAGTACACTGCATTGATAGTTTCACCCTCTGGAACAAATTCTTTGTGGATTACGCCTTGCCAATCGAAGAAAATCATCAACATGGTCTTCACATGAGACTTCTGAAATCGCATTTTTTTGCGGCCGTGGCGAGGTTTCTCTGACCCATGCAGCAGATTGACGTTTCGTGGTCGGATCGTAAGCAAAACACCACATCTCGTTGCCAGCTACAGTTTTCTTAAAGAAGTCAGGATCGCTGTCTGCTGTGACAATCAAATCTCGTCAAGCTGCAGTTCTCCGGTCTTTCTGCTCTGGAGTCAAAAAGTGTGGAACAAAGCGTGAACAAATCTTCTGTTTTCGCAAATCTTCAACTACAATATTTCTCGCTGTGTCCTTGCCATTGTTCACCTTGTCTGCTAGCATTCTTGGCAAAAGGTGACAGTTTTGAAGCAACAACTGAGAAATCTTCTCGACTTTGTTGTCATTGCGACACTCTGTAGGCCAGCCACTCCTGGGGTCGTCTTCATTGTCTTCTCATCAATCACGTAATCGTCCATACCATTGGAAAACATTCGAACAGGATAGTGCTTGGTCCCCATAAGCTGCATTTACCATTTTGAGTTTCAGTTGCACTTTTTCCAGCTTTAAAACAGAACTTTATCACTAATCTTTGCTCCATACTCAAATCCATGATGAGGCTTTCACACACAGCTTCATTTCATGCCACAAATCACAGATACTGCTCAACGCACTCAGACAACAGTAAGCACACAATGTGTCAAGCCTTGCTCCTACGTGTTTCTGTGGGTGACTGCCTGATTGTGCGCATAGTATTCCCTCTGCACAATCAGTCCTAAAACTTATTAGACGCACTGTGTATATACTACAGATTTTAAAAAAAATCCCTAATAGTGTTTTGTGTTAGATCTCAAACAGTAAACATGATAAATAAAGGAAAATTCATAATTGACAGTAAATATTGCAGAATGTAGCACTATACACGGTGGCATATTTAAGGTACACAAAACTGGGAATGTGGCATGTGCATTATAAGTCTTTTTTTATGGTGGTGGTATGTGACAAAATCGTTCAGTCCTGCCATATCTGCATACACTTACACGGGTTAAGTGTTTCTTCATAAACTAGTGCCATTTATATTCACTGGCCGAAAGTTGTATTGTTCAGTAAATATACACTCTTAAGGTTCTAATACAACACTTGTAGTTCTTTCATTACATTCTCATCATCATCATCATCATTATCATCCTTACAAATGGATGCAATGGTGGGAGAATAGATAACACATTTTGTGGTATAGATATGCTTGAAGAAGTTTACGTGGAATTAGAAATTTTTTATTTGCTTTGTTACAGATAAGGAGGATTAGGGATGACATAGAGTACTATATAGAATCGTCACAAGAACCAGATTTTGAGGAGAATGAATATATTTATGATGACATCATTGGGTTGGATGAAATAGAATTGTCAGGGGTAGGTATATTTTATTTGTATTCTGATACATATTTGAACCCAGATTTATTTATTTATTTATTTTATTTCATTTTATTTTTTTCTCCCCACTTTAAAGTTATCCCTCATTTGCTGTTCAATTTCATTGTTCACAAGTCAGTCTCACTTAAAGAACTAACATTTACAGTTGTCCAGTTTAATTTTGAAATCCACTGCTCTTAAAAGAATGGTTTCACCCTATACCATACATTTCTTTTCACGTTTCATATCACTGTTAATAAATGATTTGCCGGGCTGACAAAATCTACGATTTCTTTTCATGATATTCTTAACAAGAAATGTGTGTTATTCAGTACTGTGTCCCACCCTTAATGGACACAGATGCAAAGAATATTCTCACCAGAAAGGTCACAAGAACAGGCATGCAGTAATTCGTAGGAATTAAATAAGTACTTGTTTAAGTGGAGTGGAAGTCAAAAAAAAAAAAAAAGAATCTGAGAATGCACTTATGTTGCAGTGATGGAGTTGTTTGTGTTGGTTATATATAAATTTTGCTATTAAGACAGGGAACACAATAAAATTATGAAGTGCTGCTTGTAACCTCCATAATAACCCTGATGAAAGGCGTATTTCATGAAGGTGGATTTTTTTATTGCACAGCATATGAAAATACAAAATTTTATCTCTCAGCTTCCTTATTTATAAAAACTGGTATTGGTTATATTGATGTTTGTGTTAAAAGCACGATGTTGAGATTTGCCTTATCTTGTAGGTTGGTCTCCCGTCTTCTGCAACAACAGATAGCAACAATAGTAATGACACAGGAGGTACCCCAACGTCCACCACATCGGGTAACTCACCTGCCCCATCCCCTCCCCTCAATGCCCTGCACAACCATTCCAGTGACAGCTCGAATGAAGACAAGAAGAAAACAAAGGATGACCTTCCAGCCAAGGTAGAGCTATAAATGAAAAATATGTTCTGTGATAAAATGTAACTACTTTTAAGTTGACGTGATGTTTCCAACAGGTAGCATTCTTGAGCACGGTTTTGATAATCTCGGTGAGCAAAGAACTCTGATCCTGAGCCCAAACTTCATTCCACTAAACCAGCCATAACAGTAATTAAAAAATTATTACTAGATATAAAATTTTGGTATAGTGGATTTATGTGTAGGAAAGATAACTACGGGTTTCTGACGACGCGGATAACACCCAAAATTGGATGTGTGGTGCAATATAGTGAACTTCCACACATGCAAATTGATGAGAGATTTTTATTTGTTAAGTAAAAAATTATCAGTTTGAAATACTCAGTAATCTGTCATCTGGTGTACCTGAAGCTTATTGCTGGTAGGAGACAGTATGCTGTGTCCTTCAGGTGCATTCAAACATTGCTTGTTAAGGGCTGAAAATGTGTAAAGTTTTCCTCTCCTACTGTAGAGCATAAATTTCAATAATTGTAAATTTTATGGTGGTGAAGGTTCATGTTGCATCTCATGACACATTATAGCTTGGTTGGTAGGTATTAATGAATTGGAAGAATATACTGCCTTCATTTCTTTGTTGAAGGGAGTGTGATGTGTTCCTGTGCAGTTACCTACCTGCTAGGCTACTTGCTTTCATAACCTGTGAGACTACAGCATTGGCTAACAGCATTTTGGTATCTGCAGTGTTTTCTGTATGATGTGAATATCCTTCTGCCAAGAAAATTCTCTCCGTATGCTAGGATTGATTAGAAATCTGATGTCTGTGTTGTAAAATTTTGTGTTAGGGTTTCAGATAGAATATTTTGCATTCTGCTCACCAGCTTATCCAAAATTTCTCTTTCACATAAAATTAAGAAGGTGTATAGGACACTTTTGGTATTTACTCAGATGTGATTTCAGTTGTCCTGCTGGAAACCATTAGTCATCTTTTGCTTATATACATGGTGTTGTGGATTTCATTGCTCAAAAAAAAAATTGGGCAATTGCTCACTAGATGATTAGAAATACTATGCCAAGAACACATATGCTGAACACTTTGAGAAGATGGAAGAAAGGTCAGTGTGTTTTATCATTAACACCATATGGTTATTATTTTACATTGTGTTAACTGTAGTGTGAGGGCCTTTAAGTAAATATGCCCAAAGTTTGTGTGATATCAAGCTTCCACTGTCAAGTAGATGAGAACTGCACTCTCTGGGATATTATACTGTGTATAGTGGTAATTCCTTATCCATGCTCCAGAACAACCTATCGGTCCCGTCTTCATGCGTCAGGAAATCCAAGAAGAAAATTTCTTGGCACTTGAAGATAGTACCTGCAGGTTGTCCCGAAAGATTGGTGAGGAATTACCACTATATGCTGTGTAATACCACAGAAGAGCGCAAATCTCATGCTCTGAGTTTCTGTGTTTGTTGTTTTGATGAGGACTCAGATGTTGCTGTATGATTCTACTTTCATATTCGGGCCTTAGCTTATGTTTAACTGTATGTGTTGTCAGAAGACCATGTAAGCTGTCTTAGCATTTTTTCTTATGTTCAGAAATGATAATTCCTTCTAGAACCAGAATTAGAATGGAAAGAGCTGTTCATGCATAAAATTGGTCATTATCTTTATACTTCACCCCAAGGAAGGATGTAATCACTTTGTAAGGGACTCTGATGGACCTTATTCAGAATATAACTGAACAATGCAGTATTGTATCATGTATTCATATTTTAACAGTTTAATATTCTCGTGCTGTTGAGCATCAAGAAAATTGTCTTCCAATATGTGATGCTGTGTTTTCTAATGGATGGGTATCAACAGTTTGGTGAACCTGTTTCCTCCATCTTCAGGGTAGAAGAGACACTGCTGTGCCCTGAATATGGAGGTAGTCTGTTCCAGTAAAATATTGGTACTCCACCTGCTAAATTGCCTTATATCTACGTTATCTTTGATGTGAATAATATGTTTGAGCACTAACTTTCTTCCCCCAACAAAAAGTACTCGGAGATCTCCGTTACATGTAACAGCATGATACATTTACTTCAGAAGGCTTTTGCAGTTTGTATGTCCTCATCTGAATTATTGCCCATGAAACCCATGTAGAACTACTACATGTGGCTCATGTTTCTTAACAAGTAATTTGCAGGTACTGTATACCATTGTTGTGACAATTTAATATTAACTTGTTAATGTGGTTTTAGTTTTGTTCGCTGTCGTATATTGATGTGAATTTAGGTCCGGTCGTGCTGGCGTGATTTTATGCTTCAGTTTTCAGACTTAACAGTACACATTTAACAAATTCTGAAATCCTGAACTTCTTGTGTTTCAACAAGACAACATTTTTATATTCCTTGTAGGCATAAAATTGTCCAAAATATGTGGGCCACAGTAGGGTATATGTTGCATAGTTGTAAACTGGAGCCTTATTTACATCAAAAGTAAAGATATATGCAAATGAACTGCAACTATGTAACTGTGATTCATAATAATATTGTTGCATTAAGTGACAGGTCCCATCTGATTAATTCAAAAGTTGGTATAACAGGACTGAAACTAAGAAAGCACTCAATTCTGTAACATTTCAGCCTGTGAAACCAACAGCTGTTAGGGTGAGCAACAGCAATTCCTTGATTAGTTCCAACAGCTGCTCACAAGTTGCACTGAAACCTGTCCTTAACTCAAGTACACCCAGTAAGCCTGTATCAGGTGAGATTGTCATATTGTTTGTTATTCGTATAAATAGGCAACAGTTTCGAGGTCTGTATTTTGCACTTCTTTTTGATTCTCACTTGTTTACATAATCTTCAGCCATTTCTATAGTCATTGAGTTGAGACATTCTGTTGTGTTTGTATTGTACTTTGGTTTTCAAAGAAAGGCTTTTCAATCAATCAGATTGCTTCATTTCTGTTTATATTTTATAGTTACTGACAACATGTTTTGACCATACAAACTGGTCATCTTGAGGTCTGAAATGGATTCAGTAAAAATGCAGAAGGAACCATTGTTTTTTAGTTCTAACATACCTTCCTAAAACCTACAAGGGTAAAACTTCTTTGTGTACATAGGATAGTTGTTTCTTAAAGGCTCTACTACTGAGATTGTATTCTGTTTATGTTATGTTTCTTTGTATACAGTTGTTGCAGCTGTAGTCCTATATAAAATCAATTAGAATCACTGGAGATTGTTATGGAGTTGAATACTACAGTCTTGTTCATGCAAAGTTATTTTATTGTAGTGCAGGAATGTGTTGCATTTGTTGTTTCATACACATTGTGGTTGGGCTGTATGCTGACACTCACTGGGTATTTTTATTTTCATGTATCTCTTTACTGTATTTCCTTTGTATATGTATTGCTGTCCAGTAGTTTTTTGACTTGACTGCTAGTTTCTGTGACTGCGTTCTGTCTTGTAATTATGTGGGTTTGTACAAATTGAACAGTTATAAATTGTCTGAGATTTCTCTCCTTAAAAAGAGCTGACCAGTGTATCAAAGGTTTTAGCCTTATAAGTTTTAGCTAGCTGTGCTGCAATAAAAAAAATGAAGTTTTCCTGTGTATGTGTATTGAAAATATTTAAGACCCAAAGATGACCACTTACTATGGTAAAAACATTTTGTTAGTAACTGTATAATACATATAGCAATAAAGGTATGTTAACTGTTAAGTTATTCTTTGAAAACTGGATTATTTCTGTCATCTTTGAAAAAATGTGATGGCATAATAGGCTGGAAAAGAAATATCTTGCAGTGAGCATTATCATTTTACAAAGTGTACATTAATAGTAGATATTTCATGGAATTTAACTTAAATGTTACCTCTTTCAAGACTGGAAATATCCAGGATATTAGAAAATGCGTTAATAATGTATTTTGGTTGCTGTTGATAGATTTTCAAAATTCTGAAAAAAATGTTCTAAAAATGTCAGAATTACCAGGAATTACAATGAGCTGTAACATGAATGTAATTGCCTCTTTTTTGTAACACTGTTTCCAGGTTCATTGTCTCAATCTACACCTAACAATAGTTCTCCCAGTTCGGGGCTTAGCAATCACATAGTTGGTAATTTTGCAGCGGTTGCAGCAGCCAATACACAGCCAAATTCTACTTCCAGTAAAAACACATGTAAGTAGGAGGTACACTTTATTTATGAGTGCCTCGTTAGTCTGCAGGTGTGTGACTAGCTGGTATGTCCATATTATGACGTATTTTATATTTAAATCTTTGGTGCTGGAGTTAAATTCCTGGTGACCATAGCCACACATACGAAAAAATTCACAATTGCACTGTTTGTGACTTGTTGCCACCACACTACTCTGAAATGTATTGCTTGCCAGTTTTGTTTCCTTCTGTTGAGCACATGCCTATCAGTACTGGGTGTTTCCTATAAAACTGCTGCACCATCTTATGATAGCACAGGTCAGGAGGTTGTGACATGCTTGTGCAGTTTGTTGGATAATGCACAACTCCTACATTCCTTATAAATGACACATGTGGGTGAGCAGCGCAGTTATCCACATGCAACAACATGTTTTGTCTTGCACACCCTTGGAGGCATTGAGCACACTTAGTGTCCATGTGAAAATGGTCGTGGTCATCCCCACATTTTTATTTGCATATTATCTCACAGGCGACTGTGTTACGTTTTTAAAACAATGTGGTTTCAATGATTTTTGAACCAAGATTAGCACCCTTTTGTTGTTGCCATTAGTGTTCATTTGCTGCAGCACTGTTCTTGTCAGTGTTCTGTCTGGGAGGCTGTTACTACTTATAACTTAAGTGTGCCCTCACCCTCACTTCTCACATAACATTCTAGACTAGGCTGATGTACAGTGACATTCACAAGTAGTTACACCTGTACAAGTAATTATCAGTATAAGCAGGTTAGCACTACTGTATGTTCCAAATACATGACATTACTTTCATTCCACGCTTTGTTAATGTGTGGCAGTACTATGCATTGTAAAACATCATGTTACACAATTTTTTTCGTGAAAGTGCTTATTCCACAAATGTCAGTTTGAACCAGTAATTGTAATATGGGAAAATGACACTTGAGGGATGTTGCATCCAGCATAATAATACATTGTTTGTCAGTGAATTTTCAGGACCAACAGACGTGAATTATATTTCATTGTTTCTGGTCCCACAGTTGTAATTGCAGGAAAACAGCATATAAGTGAATGATGGATAAATGTTACAATGCTGTATGTAGAAATCTGAAAGATGGGATAACATGCTAAATTAAAGTTTAGAAATGTGGTCTGTTATATTTGTGCTTCCTATTGATTCATGAGAAATAACTTCATGTGCTGAGTATTTTTATTTATTAGCACACAGTTCAGAGAATGGATGTCTGCCATCTAGTACAGCGCCATTGCAACAGCAGCAACAACCACCATCATTATTACAACTTACATCATCTCCACCACAAGTAACATCAGTGGGTTCAGCCGCTTCTGTCCCTATATCTGCATCCTCACTCCATCAGCAGTCTTCGTCTGTGTCTGCGGCAGGGACATCATTGGTCCATCACCATCATCAGCCCTCATCGGGAGTAACACAACAAGGACAGACACAAACCACAACACACCATCAGCAACCCACATCCAGAGATGTGAGTACTGTCACAACATCTTATCTGCCTAAGTTATGGGGTAGGGTGGGTACAGTATGCAATTTGGAAGTCTGTCTGTCTTCAGTAAGGTTGAGGGTAAACAGTACAGTGCCCGTACTGTTGTTTGGAGAGGGGGGACTTATTGACATATAGCCCAGGCATACATGTTGAGGTGGTTGTGCATGTAGATCCCCAACAACAGTCTTATTTCAGAAAGCGTCTTTATTCTTTATAAATCTTTTCCATTGTACCTTTTTGTATCCCTGAAATGTAGTTTTCAGCTACTTGTTATGGCCATCTTCAGGGAGGTTTATAATTCAATAAATATACATATATGTATGTAGCACTTGGTCGTATTTCTCATAACTAAAAAGTGATTTAAATTACCCTTCAACTCGTAAGCAACTGTCAGCTTCTTTCCCCAGAAAATGTGATTTGTTAGGGGTTATGATGTGGATACTTGAAAGTTTGTTGCATTTATAATTTGAACAACAGTTTTATCCCTCCATGGTGATATGTGTGAATAATTTGAAAACCATTATGTAAAGAAAATTTTTAAAAATATTTGTCCACTTCCATATCTGGACCTGTACCTGTACCAGTAGCAAGGAAACCAGTCAGCCTTCAGAGTACATTTGAACAGGAGAGTGACAGATAGAAAATACTGTGGAACCATGGTTGCAGATAAATTTGAAATAGTTAATGTCAAAAGAAGGCTATGAATAAGAGAAATTGCCCAGTCATTTAGAATGTACTAATTGACGTTATCATATACCAACATATGGGGTGTGATAAGAATGAGACCCAAGAATGGACAGACACTTGGGAAGGGTATAGCAAATTCAGTGAGCCAAATATGAGGTTTCAGGAGATGGACCTCTCAGTGGTTTTTCCGTGCCTCTGCTGACTGCATTTGTCCAGGAGACTGTAGTTATAGAATAAAGAATAGCTTAAAATAGGAATCAGATTTCAGATCTTATAATCATCCATATGGACTCTCCTCCATGTTTCAGTGATAAATCACCATCCTCAGGGAGACATTAATACAAAGGAATGTAAAATTGATACATTCAATATACGTATTACATGTTGAAAATAAATAATGGCAGTTATAAATACAACAGTGTGGATGCTTTAGATTTTGTTGTGATGTTGACATATTCATAAATAAAATTTATTGATTTGCCACAGTTTATATTGCATGTGGTTTTGTGCATACACAATTTAATGTCAAGGTTTTTGAGCGTAAAGAATCAAGCTCCTGTGCCATGTAGTAGTGTCTTGTATCAGAGAGGGTTGTGCGTACATCATTCTCCTACACCTTGTTGTATATTGTCCATCTTCCTAGTCACTGCCTTCACCTTCCTTACCCTTAACTTTTTCCATTTGCCACCTTCACTGTCATTTCACAGCATATTATAATCAGATCTATTTATGGCATTGAATATACAGCACTCTCTAAATGTGTTGCATATTCACAAAAAGCACCTGTTAGCTTTGCCATTTTTGTCTGTTCATCCATCTGACTGTCAGCTTGTATCAGCTTGACTCCCTGTGGAGAGGTTTTTAAAGAAATTTGATATTGGAGATTTTCATTAAAATTTGTCAAGAAAATCCAAATTTGGTTCAAATCAGACAAAAGTTCTGAGTAGTTTACATGAAGATGTAAGTACTGTTTATGATTGCCAGCAACATCGGAGGACTGTCTGTGAGTGAGATGACATCAGGCCATTTTGTAAATTGCATATAATGCTACAGGATACTTGTTTTCTCTTTTCCCAACACTCATGATAATTGGGCAGTGCAAGCCATGGTTTGGCTCTGCATGGTCTGTTTCAACTTTGTACAGTCCAATGTGGCTGTTTGTATGCAAATTCAAGACAACTCCACATATTAAAAAATGCATTTAAAGGAAAAGACTTATCTTACCATCAGTTAGATGCTGTATCTTAGTGCTAAAGAAAAATTTGTACAACACAATTCGTAATCTTCCACCTAAAAATATAAGTCCATAGTCATCTTTTGTTGGCACAGGGGCACTTTCTTTATTTATCTCCCTAATAAATTATGCCATGGCTCAGACATACAGTTCCAGGGCTCTCACCACAGAGGCCTAAGTTCAGTTGCAGTGTAGTCTGTGTGAGATTTGTTGTGGACAAAGTGGTACTGGGAGGAGGTTTTTTCAAAGTAATTCAGGTTTATGCTGTCAGTATTATTCCACCAGTGCTTTGTACTTTTTCATTTGTCTATTATTGATGCTGTGTGTGTTTGTGTGTGCGTGAGCACATGCGTCTGTGTGCAAGCTTGTGTATGCACGAGAGAGAGAGAGAGAGAGACTTCTTGGAATACATGATTCTGTCCACCAGTAGGGTTTAGTACTTGTCATATTACTTCTCATGCGACATATATTCACTAAATGCAATAAATGTAGCAACTCATCTTAACATTTTCAACTGTATAGTGGTAGCAATATTTTACTGCAATAAGAAAGATACATTGTTTTCATCACTTTTTTTAACCATGCTTTTGTATTTTTTGAACTGAACTTTCATATTTAAGGTTATCTTCTCACGTAAAGCCTTTGATGCTTGCTATTTTAGTATGTTGAACTCCTGGGAAATAACCAAAATGTGCTGACACTTGTTGGAGATATAGTAAAGATGGTTTATTGTTTCCAACAGTGGTTTGTGTGGTTGATCTACAATTTTTACGATGAAATGAAGACACGCATGTCATAAATGCAACATTACACGATAATCTCAGAAATGTACAGTATTGTTAAACAACACATACTCACCTAACTTGTGTCATCTGCCTTGGGACTGTCATTACACAAGTCTTTGGTGCTCATTAAATCACAGTACATCATCTGCTGCAACAAAATCTTCAGAACTACACCTGAAGTTCAAGCTGTGCTGCAGCAACTCCGTGATTTGCTGCAGTTTGTAAACAAGATATGAAAATGTATGTATGAGGCATGGGCAAATATGAATTATAATTTGTTCGTAGTTCAGAAATGCAGCATGGTCCGTTGAAAGTAGTAATATATGGAAGGTGGAAGCACTGTTCCAAGGTCATTCACTGACCTGGTGTTTGCTACTGCGCAGTTATGTCAGTTGTGAGGAAGATGAGCAAAGCGAAGGTAGATGTTAGCGTGGAACAGCGCATATAATCAAATTCCTGACAAAAGAAGGTTGTAAACCATCAGAAATCTGTTCAAGATTGACGAGAGAGTACGGTGAGAAGACACTGTCAAATGTTAGTGTCTGTAAGTGGTGCATTGCATTTAAAAAAGGAAGGAATATGGTGGAGAATGAACCTCATGAGCGCTGGCCAAGGACTTCTATAACATGCGAGAACACTGACCGCGTTGATGTACTTATTCAGGAGAACAGGCGAATAACTTTTTGCGAGTTGTCTGGAATACTGAACATCAGTGATGGTAGTGTGAAAACAATCATCAAACAACACCTTCAATACTTGAAATTGTGCGCCTGATGGATCCCGCCTTTATTGACGGACGAACGCAAGAGTACACGGCTGCAAGTGGCACAATCATTGTTGTCATAGTATGAGCAGGAAGGGGAACTTTTTATATATATATATCATGACAGTGGACAAGACATGGGTGCATTACTTCACGTCTGAGAACAAACATTATTCATTGCAGTGGTACCACCCAGGGTCTCCGATCCCAAAAAAAGTGAAAATCGCGTTCTCTGCTGGGAAGGTTATGGCCACCATCTTTTGGAACTCTATAAAGGTGTACTTTACGTGGATTTCCTCACAGAGCGTCACACAACAAACACTGAGTATTACTGTGCACTTCTCAAAGGCCTAGTAAAGACAGCCATCAGGAACAAGAGAGAAAGGGCGCAAACATCAGTGTTATTTCTCCAGGATAACGCCTGTCCAAACGTGGCTGCTTGCACCATGGACACCATCCAGAAACTGAAATGGAACACCCTGCCACATCCTCCATGTAGTCCAGACCTTGCTCCCTCAGATTATCACCTCTTCGGCCCCCTAATATAGCATCTGGGCGGAAAAAGGTTTTGCAACAATGAGGAAGTGATACAGGTTGTTAAGGAGTGGCTGCACTGGCACCCAAAAGACTTTTTCCTGAGTGGCATCTGCAAGCTTCTGGACCGCTGGCGCAAGTGTGTTGCAAACCAGGGAGATTGTGTTGAAAAGTAACAATTTCAGTTGCAGAGAATATATATATCAGTGTTTTTTTTTTTCTATTTACAAATTATAATTCATATTTGCCCAACCCTTGTATAATGTAACACTGAGGTGCTTTTGGTTCTTTGTGTCCCCAACCCTTGTCTGATTGCCATATCATTTAGTCCACTGTGGTTACACTTTTTGTTGTTCTCAGTTGTACACGTACTACAGAAAGTTGTTACTATTATTTGGGTCTGTTAGATTTGGTTAAGTACCTTGTTATTCATGTCTGCATTGGTTTAGGCTTTGTTTTTAAATTTGTCCGATACACACAACCTCAAACCTTCACTCCACTGAAAAATTTTGTAATATGCTACTTACGAATAGTATTTCATGTACATTTTTTTTGGTATACATAACCTGTCTACATGCCAAATTGAATATTTGTAGATTCTGAAATATTAAATATAAATATTTGTAGATTCATTAAGCCTTAAATATTATGATTGCATGTTTTTACGTTCCTTATTATGCATAATTTAAATTGAATGAACGAGAAAATGTGTAAGTATGTAGGAATCTGATGTAGGAACGTAATTACTGGGTTGTTGGATTTTTATGTCCATCCTTATTGAATATATACATAGGTAATTATTTGTTTGGCCTCACCTGTTGTATTTTTTTATTTTCCATTTAAGCAGCTCAGTTTTTAGAAAAAAAATGTATGTGATGGGAAATGTGTGTTTTGATTTTCTGGTAACTTTTATATGAAACTTTTCTCAGCCTAAGAATGTGGGTGAGATGTTATAATGAATTTATTTATGTAGATCTTCAAATTAAGTGCCCTTTATTTTTGTCTCATTATAATGAAACTTGAATTTTCTTGGCAGATATTAGTAAAAGCCAACACTATAATATTTCATGAAAATCCAACCAGTGGGCGCTGAGTTGTTCCATGCAGACGGATGGACACAGCCTTATGAATGTAACTAAGCAAATAACAAGAACTGTGAGCAAGAAACCAAATGTTGATGGGTTGCACAGAAGCGATGACTACTATTATTGATTATCCACTCTAGTACAATTCAGCCACCAAGAATAATAATAGTTGCCAAGCCTTGTGAATGTACTAAATGGGTAATTTTTATATAATAATTTTAAAAATGGTGGACTTTTCGGACTTCATAAGCAGGAACATTTAACATGCTTATGGCAGTAGTTGTAGGACCTCAAAAATCCAACCTTCTTACATTGAGAACTTTCTATGTTGGAACTTCTTAATTGAAAAGACAAGCATTACTGACGTGCAATGGAATCATCGTTGTCGTCATCATCATCATCATCCATTATCATCATTTGCATATTCGTTATGTTGTTTTGTTTGCCATTAGTGTTGTTGGAAAGTATATAGGTAAATTCATTTGATAGTCATTCGGTATATTGACTCAGCTATGAACTGAACAATTGAGGAATTATCATTTGTTTTCTGGCAGCATCCATATATCTTCTTCCCAGTGTCCAGATTGTCACTGGGACCCACCAAGCCTTGTGTTATGTAAATGCTGGGGCAAGATGGTTGGAGTGCAGAGCTGACCTTGCACTTCTATGTACAGTTGAAGTTAGGAATGCATGGCATTGTACTTCCACTTTCCCATGCACCATCATGGCAAGGTGCATAATTAATTAAGCACAGGTTCAGCTTTGCCATTATCTTTATTTACTTGATAATAATGAGTATGTAATTGAATTGGTTTATGTGTAAACACTGTAACTACTGATGTACAGAAATTTTTTGATTATTAATTGTACTGTGTGCCCTACAAGTAGGTGGATGATGTCTTTGTGTAATTTGGTTTAATCCCCACTTAGTGAAAACGTCAAGATTTCTCGAATATGGATTTTACTGCATTGTTTTGCGTTTATAGTAATGGCAAGTTTTGTAATTCAGATATCGTCACAGAGTGGGAATGTTACATCGGGCAGCCAGCTGGTCTCTGCATTGTCTCAACAAACTGTCAAGCTGCAACAGAGTCTCGTCAATTCAATGGATCATCTTCAGCATAATAACAATTCATCATCACCACCTTCATCAGTAAGCAGTGCCCCATCACCTCTTCCTAGTGCAGGGACACCTACACCATCACCTGCCCAACAGCCCACACATCAGGGTTCCATCTTACCTACATTGAATGGACCCATCACATCAAAGGTCAGTGTAAAGAATTCTCCAACAAATGGCAGACACTAAAAGTTACAGTTTGCATTAAACAGATTGTGTATCTTTACATTATTTATTGTTAAATATTGAAAATATGCAATACTCGGCTTGATTTTACACATGCACAATTTTATTAATGTAATCCATGGCCCATGAAAGTTAACTGTAAACTGTTTGGCACTGGAATTAAATTCCTGGTGGGAACTGCAGAATACCATAATTTTAAAGATGTCTGCATAAGGAAGGCCTTTAAACACTGTCACCTTAACCTGGCATTCGGAATTTTGAGCTTCACACTTTGTGTAAGGTATTGTTTCGTTCGGTGCCAGAAGGTTTTTGACCTTACTCTCGGCTTGTAGAAAGCTAATGGGTTATTGTTAATGGAGTTGTTCCTGTTGTAGGTTCCTGAGGGTATGTCATCTCTGAAAGTGATAGCACAGCAAGTTATTGATCGTGCTGGTTTGGAGATACCACCATCAGAACCAACCCGAGGGTTATTTGACAGCAAATTGCAACAGAACCAGCAGTCAGTAACATCTGAAGCACACATCCCTCCACTGCTGGGTGTTGCACCACTGGGGCCAGTACCACTCCAGAAGGAACACCAGTGTCAGTTCCAGATGATGGAGGCCGCATATTACCATATGCCACACCCATCGGACTCTGAAAGATTGCGGACTTACCTTCCACGCAATCCCGTCCCTACGCCAGTTTATTACCATCAGGTGATCAAAAGCCACAGTTACATCCCTAGTGTTGTGAAAGTCTGTGGAGTCTGAAAATTAAAAGTAAATCCTAATTTTGCATATGTTTTGGCTGTTTGGTTTTGTTTGGTTTTAGGAAGATGTAAGATATTGGGAATGCTGAAATTATTGTTAGTTCTCTCAGTGTGCATTACATGTTATGTTTTCCTGGTGCTTTAATAGTGATGGCACCAATTATAGTCAATTGCATGCAGATATTTGAAAATTATATTTGTTAGTGTTTGTGAAGCTATGATTCACTTAAAGGCAAGAACTCCCATGTTGGTATTATCTTCAGAATATTAAGAAAAAAATTAGTACCTTGAAAAAAGAGGAGGAGGAAGAAATAAGTTGAAGAGGAAGAAGAAAATTGAAGATAAATTGCTATAGTATGGTGTAAGAAAAATCACTGTAATTTATCATACAGTTACTAGTTGCTTGAAGATACATGGAAAGTAACTGCAAAGATAGGATACTTCTAGAGGGTCATAGCTTTAACTCCATATGCTCTTGCCCTGTGTAATGAAAAGTGGATTGCAGATTGGGCTGTGAAAATAGATAATTATATAGTTATGTATTGCCCATTCATATGTTAACTCCTGCATTTATGATTTCATTATGATATGCATGAGGTAATAATAAGAGTGATGAAACCTTTAGTAACTGTGTGAAGGAAAACGTTTTTCAAGTGTGATTTTCCTCAGGTAAGAAGACACTTAAGGTATTTAGTCCTAGTGAAAGTATTGTCTTAGGGAAAGGGTATGATAAATTTTGAATGATATATTTTACAAGAAGTCGTACCTTCTGTCCTCGTAATTCTTGGCAAGTGTGATCTCATTAAAAATTCTCATGAAAATGTGGAGTAGACAGAAAAATTGAAACTGTCATGATGATGCATGATTCTTTATTGTATATTACTAAATAAGGAAAAACTTGTAAATAGTACAATTTTTCTGAAAATGTGATGTTTGCAAAATCATGATAAGCAGTATGTTTTGTTATTGGCATATTGAATTGCCTTCCTAATCTTGGAAAGAGTGTGAAAGAATAATTCCCACATATCAGGAGAAACAGTTTTCAGTCCCAGTCACTAATTGGCATTTGTCAGTCCATGAAATATCATTTGATTCAATACCATTCAGCACTTAGCAGCAGCATTGCAGCAGTAGTATGAGGAATATTGTGTTGGCTGAGTTGAAATCGGTGGATCATAGATAAGGTAGATAGGTATAAAAGTGTGTTTGGAGTAACAGGCATGTAGAGTGGATGGAAAGAATGAACATTGTTTTATCAGATGTATGTATGGTGTATTCATTTGCTCTGTTGGGGCTCAGTTAAGTAATGGGTTGTGGATTGATTGGCCAGAATCAGAGTCTCTCAGGTTACCAGTATTCTCTTCTTCATGCTGCAGAATGAGTCAGGTCTCTTGGCTTTTTCATCTATGTTAGGTGTTTATAAAGGGTTGAGAGTTTGAAGTGATTGTTGTACACCTTCGTGGCATCAGTTCCAGAAAATTGGTACCTTTACATAAAGCTTTACTTTTATCACATTGAAGCTGGAAGCTGTACTGATGACCTTCTTTGCTGTTACCCATAATACTTTGTTATACTGCTGTCCTTTTCTTTATTATTTGTTTTTTAAATAAATATTAGAAGGCATATGGTTTGACTGTAGGTTTAAGAGCATTCTACACAGTGCAACTGCTGCTAGAATCTGTGCTTTCCTCAGCAGATGCTGATAAATTATGTGAACTGAGTTTGTTGTATGGCTGTATGGACAAAGCTATTTAAGTCTTGCAGAATGTTTTCTGATAATAGCCAGAAAAACTTGAATTAATGGCAACAAAATGCCCAAAATAAAATTGCAGTTGTAGACAACTGACATGTAGTTAGATAGTGATGGTTATTAAGGTTTCAAAAGTGAAAGTGAGTATTAGTTTATCAGAAATCAGCCATGAAGGAGCAAATTATGTGCACCACACTTATGTGAAGTTAGGGACTACGCAGCCACTAAAAGGCACTGAGATTGAAAGTAATACTGATGATTCCTGTGAACCAACCAGAAGGCAGCAGTTTTGTGTGTTCGTATTTTAGTGACATGCCATTGGTGTCTGGTACTTGCTGGTAAAGGAAACTAATAGATACAAGAGAAGACGAAACATCACCGGCCTGTCAGTTGTCACCAGAAGTGGTCTGTTATCACAGGAGAAGAAGGATATTGGCATGACAATTCATGTCTTCTGGGATGTTGTGCCATGTTACCCAGTAAATAGGCAACGTTTTGGAGTAGTCGTGCTGGAACATATGGGTGTTAATGTAGGTAAGGGTGATTGGAATAGTGAGTCATTGGGAGTGATTGTGCTGTGCACTGAATGGAGCTGTAGGCTTAGCAGACAGGATAGCTGAGGTGAACTGACATGGTCAGGTGTAAGGTATGAAAATGAAGTGCTGACCTTCGGATGGATGAATTGTGTAGAAATGGGAAGTTGAGGCCAGGGTGGTCTGGGATGTAGTTAGTAATTGAAGGCAGGCTAGTTGTTGATGTGAAAATGAAAGCAGTGGTCATGGATGTGTGTGACAGTGGGGTTCTGCTGTACACGTGCATGTGTATTGAAATCTGTGTATTGGCATGCAACAAAATTTTGAACATGCAATTTTTTTTTCCAAAGACCATGATGGATAATACCCTGATGTCCTCACTTGACAATGGAGGGAAGCATATGGAAGTTGGTTGCCTATATAATGCTGAATACTATTGGATATTTTGTTGGAAGCTTCTAAATATTTAAGACCACAGCCTGGCCATGGACGTGGCTGTTGTTCTTTGGGAGGAGGGGCTGCATTTGTGAATTTACAAACAGTAGAAGCTCATCAAGTATGGGATTATCCTTTGTATGGTTTGTGATGCCTCACTGATAGTCAGCAAAAATGCACAGTCTATGAAGAAACTAGAATGAAGGCAGTAGAAACTGTGATGGTGCTGGGTAATACTTGCATGTACCTGGTGCATAATGTCTTCATGGACAGCTAATACAGGAGTGTTCTCCCACTGAGGTTTCTGCTGTGCAACACTTCAAGGGTTTGTGAGACAATAAGGAACAACCATGACTTGTGGCAAGTCTTACAAAAGGTGAAGAAAGGTGCAAGGGATTTATTTTGTTCTGAAGGTGTTCTGTGTGTTGATTTGCACAGTCTTTTCCACCAGGATGAGGAGACTAGAGAGCATGAGGATGGAAACGTACAGATAAGCTACAAGCACGATGTTTTAGATGTTGATTGTGCTCATCAGGACTTGGTATACTTCCCACTTTCCAAGAAGAGTATGAAATGGACCAAAAAACTAGGAAGCTCATGGGGGTGATGGATTTGTTTAGTCTTAGATGTTGATCCCATGTTCAAAACGAAGTACCATGACTACCTGCAGGATATAAGAAGTGGTTATTCCAGAAAACCACCATATCTGGAGCTCCAGGACTTGCACCTGTTGATTCAAGAGCAAGAAAGCCTGCAGTATCCACATTGTCAGACAGCTCCAAGAAATACACACTTGTGCCACACACATAAATTCTGTGCTAGGCAGTATAAAGCATGTACCAAGAACAAGAAGCGTTTTAAAAAGAGATAGTCTCATGGGTCCTGTCCGGTACCACTGCATCAAGGAGGATGTCCCAATTGATTGCCATATAAAAACAATATAAGTGACTAGTTACTAAATTATCTCTTGTATAATATGCTTTATAAGTGTAGATGTGTAAAAATTGCTGGTGTGCAGCACTTATGTGAATTCATTAACCTCGGATTCTGTTTGTTAAGAACGTTAGTGAATTTGACGTTAAGGTGACTGTGCATCGTGATAAATTCTTATAATAAAACCAACTAGATGCACTAATTTCTCAAATTTATTTTTGGAATAAAACTCTACGTGTTTTGGACTGTTCCTGTGTTCATCATCAGGAGTTTTTCACTGTACACACAGTAATGGTATATGTCATACAGGTTTGCTGACAGCTTGCGAGCAGGATCAGGACGTTCCATCCTGATCCTGCTCAGATCCTGCTCGCAAGCTGTCAGCAAACCTGTATGACATATACCATTGCTGTGTGTACAGTGAAAAACTCCTGATAATGGACACAGGAACTGTCCGAAACATGTAGAGTTTTATTCCAAAAATAAATTTGAGAAATTAGTGCATCTAGTTGGCTTTATTATAAGAACGTTAGTGAATGTTTGCTTGTAACTCACACTGAACGGGGTGGCTGATGTCAGTGACAGATTTGTATTTAATTGTGTAGCAAAGGTGAATATAACAACACATACAGAGTTTATGTGGTAGTAAGTGAAAGTGTAGGCCATTTTTTTATTTAGTGGAATGCTGCATTTGGTTTTTAATCTAGAGAGGAAAAGTGTATTGTGTATAGTATGTGTGAAATCGTGATGCAGTGAATGCCACTACAAAGAAGAAAACACCTAATTCCCAGCAACCAGTGCATATTAATTTTTTACTTATAATGTTTAACCTTTTAGCGACCTGTGACAGATTCATTTTATGTATTTAGGCAGCAAGGAAATTAACTGATTTTGAGACATGATGTGTTATCTCTGTTTTATTTTCCATAAATTCCATATATATTTTGTAATTTTTTCTGTTCAAATAATATGTTTTTCATGACCCATGTGCTAAAATTTAAATACCCACCCTTGCAGTATAAAGGTTAATACAAAACAGTTTTATTGAGATGAATACTAATCCAGTGTTTGATGTAGAGAATTTTTTCGTGATTCAATTTCCTCAGATTCATAAATCCCAACACTGATACCAATCCATCATGAAGTGTGTCAGTTTTGTCTGCTACTGAAGGGGAGAATTGAAAGTCTCAGTGTATGCTGTATGAGGACATTAGAAAGAATGTAAACCCGTTTGATCCTTCTTCAATCTACTGAAACTAGTAACCATACTAAAAATATACTTAAGAGTCTTTTATTTCATTTTTATTTTGTTTTTCACGTGTGTGTTTGCACGTGTGCACACTTACAGTGCAGTTATCAACCACAAACATAAACTAAGTGTAAATATAATTAGGCTGTCATTGTGTAGCAGCATTCAGGAACAGCAGCAGTATTTCAGGAACTTTCCTGTAAAAAAATAAAGGTTGAGGGGGAGGTGAATGCAATATTGTGTGGTTTGGAATTGTTTGTGAAGGTCAACACAGACAGTTGGTGACATGCATAAGGGTTCCGTTCCTGAAGCTTTTTAACCCGAAACATATGTAATCAGATATATGAAGAACACAAAGTAAAGACATTTAATAATTACAGTATTAGTAGTTTATATTATATTATATAAGAATATTAATAATTAATAAGAATTCTTTATGTATGTCCAAGTTTACACAAGTCACGTGTTATATAACCTAGCAACTGCCTGTAAGACTTTTTTATTTTTTTGGAATAACAGATCGTGACATTCTAAAATTATATTCTGTAAAAAAAACCATTAGAAATCATATTTAACCTTTAGACACCTAACGTCAACTATAGTTGACGTACCGCACTGCTAACCTCCAAAGTTGCATTTTTATATATTTATTCAACAAATACAGGTACCGAATATTTTAAACATGGTCTATACTCTACGTTTTTTCTCTTCAAAATGCAGTTTGTTTCATAATTCTAACGTATTTGGTTCCTGTATTATTCACATTTTATATACAGGGTCTGCTAAAATTAAAAAAATAATTACGGCACCAAAAGGTTAATATATGGCACGTGACATGAACTCTTGTTGTGTATGCTGAAGCATTTGCTTCAGGACACCAGTCTGCTTCATTGACAACCCTAGATCAGAATTGTCAGTGGTTATTGATTTGATCACTACTGGAATATATAGAAAATAATGTGTACAGGTACTTACATCAGGTTTTTATTGCTGAATTCACAATAAATGTTCAAAATATTCTGCTTCAGCCTCAGTACACATTGTATCATATTTGCGAATGAAGCAGGTAGCTCACATCAGTTGATTATGGTTATCCTTCGGAAGGTTGCTGCATCAAAATTATGAATCAGCCCTATATCTCATATACCCTATTGTAGCTGTTACACCTGATCTTTCACTTGCCCCTAAGATTGTATAAGGCTGAGGTCTTAAATTCCGGGTGTCCAGTTTTGTGGATCACATAGGCTAATCCATTGACAAGGGACGCAGCGATTTAAATGCATTTTTATTTCTTGGATAAAATGGGGAGTAGTTGTTTAACATTGCAGTTTCAAACACCATAAATTTTCTGAAGGTACATTTCATAACAGGTGTAGTAGTTTGTTGAAGAATAAAAAACCAGCTAGATGTCACTTATTATATTTGCTTTACGTCTTAGATACTCAACATGTTTTGGGCATTAATATATCCATCTTCAGGAGTTTGCGACTATGTTGTTGAACTACCACATTGACTGTATTGTTCTGCAAGGATGGAGAAGTTAGCATTAGCATAAATTTTGGTGTTTAGTGGTGTGTGTTTGGTGTGATATGTTTTGTCGCTTTTTTTGTGGCTAGTAACATGTGTCTGTTGATTTTAATCGTTGTGACCTATTGCATGCTGTTCTTAATGTTTTCTTGTGTGTGGTGTGATAACATTATTGGGTGTGCAATATGATGTGCTGCAAGTGTTCATTGGTGCTGTGTATCTGAGATTGTACATACCTTGGATTGCCGTGTGTTGGAGTCAGGGTGTGGTTTGGCTGGGGTGGTATCCGGGCTGCCGGCTGAAGCACAACTGGTCTATCCATGTGGTATGTGGGGGTTGGGTTTAATGACCGTCTGAAATAGCGGGTTTCTTTCTCCTGGGTATTGCTTGGGGATAAGTTTGCCTTGCCAAGTGACGTCTTGTTGGTTTTTTATTCTTCGTCTTTCACAATGATGCACGGTCCAATGAACATCAGTAGCAGTTTGTGTTACAGCTAGCATTGATAAGTGCCACCTGTCAGATGATGTCTGCATTTGTTCGTGCATCATGAAGGAGCACCTCCTCATTTTTACCCATGCAGTGAAAACAAATTTAATTTGAAGATGCAGGTCTTCTGGGAAGTTATGCTGTGTCAAGCAGTAAATAGTTAGCAGTATTTTGTAGGATTGTAGTGCCTTCAAAGTATAACCATTTACCTGTCAACAGAGTATGAGATTTCAGAGAACTTGAATTTTCAATAACACTGCTGTGGGAACTTCACATCTTGAAAATTTAATTTATTCCTTATGCATTATTGAACATTATGGCAAGAGCCAAGCATTTGAAACAGTTACACTTCCATGAACTATTGTAAAATTCATCCTCATGGCATGATGTCCACAGATTTGTTGTTTTGTTGTGCTGTGACAAACCTCAGGCAAAGAACATACCCTCTTGAGGATGATTTATTTTTAGTTCTGAAAACTTTATTTTATGATCTTTCATGAAATATTACAATGGATTTTGCTCATTTAAAAAACTAAATCTGCCTTTGGTGCATTTGCAGATTTGGTCATTACACAGTTGTGTTATTGATAGATTGATTGTTTTCAGTAAATACTGACTGCATACCATAAATGTTGCATGTTTAATCATACAGTATGGGCAGTGACGTGTTCTTTCATTAGATTACATGCTTCATCACGAAATTAGCTACTAACGTTACATGCTGCTTAATTAAAACATTCTGCAAACTGGAACTTACAAAAACATCACATGCCTTGAATTGTATGTCGTGATTGTTGTCAAATGAAATTCTGGTTATTGGTATATCAGTTTCATTGAAGACTGCAGATACCAGAAACATAACCCTTGAATACAATGTTCACCCTTATTGGAGGAAAAATTTTTGAAGACAATGCACATGACATTAGACTGAATATGTTAATGTAATAAGTTAGACAATGTGCACATAATATAAGATTTCTGGTGCATTCACTCCCTTTTTTCAAAATATCTGAGAAGCCTGATAATGTATGAAAAATTGTAGTGGTTTATAAAATGTGTCTTTCATCTGTCTGAAATGTTTGTTAAAAAACATTGTTGCTCTTCGTGGAGAGTGTGTATTATGGTCCAATTTTAGCGAAGAGAAGAGTATGTTGATAAGTTTTAGTGAAACTACCCATTATCAAATTTCATTAAAAGTATTTCAGAAGTTTGTAAGTTATCACATACAGACACATTGGGAATTTGGCACATTTTTTTAACTTTCCACATTACTTCAGTACTTGCTGCTGCCAAAACTGTCAGCAGTACCATTAACTCTTGATGATTCCTGTTCACCAAATGCTAGGCAAGAGTATTATGTCAGTAACTGATAATTTCTTGCATCTGGTTGCTGTTTTCTTTATTTTCTATCTTGAAGAGGATAATCTTTGTAGCAGAAATTTTGTTGAGTCTAAGGATAATATTTGGTTTAAGGAGAGAACCAGTACCAGGCAGAGAGCTAAGATTGTTTAATGTTGATCTTAATATTCAGTTATCGTTGCCAAATATTAAAATGATCAAATTAAGGAGCATGAGATGGAAAAGGCATGTGGCATACAAGTGAGATACAGAATATTATTCAGAAACTGTGAATTGAAGAGATCATTTGAGGGGTCTCCATGGGATGTGAAGTGGATTATTAATTGCATTTATTTCTGTCCATTCATATTTTTCCGCAAGACCTTGGACTGTCAGAACACTGGAATTGCATGTTAAATGTTTGAGATCATGGATCTGTTTCCAAAGTTTTCTGTGATAAGTGTAAAAAGAACTTCGTAGACAAATAATGGTTCCTATGAGCCTAATGGAAACATTCCATTTTGGCCCTTTTTCATTGTGTGTAGTGTACAAAATTGATGTGCATGCTCTTTTTCTGTCATTGTATTTGAGGTCTTTGGCCATATTTATGATAACAATTTGTTTTAAAAATACAATTTCACAGCCTTATTCCCCATTATAAAATTTTACTAGATGCCTATACAAGTGATAGTGGGTTTATTGTTGGGGTGTAGAAGGCAAATTTTGTGTTAGAAAATGAACGTGTACTGCACTGTATCATCATTGGAAATGTCATGCAGTGCTTTTTTTTTTGACTTAATATTTATGTTAGTTGTCAAAACAAAAAACATGGTGCATATTGATGTCATAATTTGAGGTTAAACATTTCACACAACAGAAATTTTGAAATTTTCTTTTGCAAAGGAAAAGTGAGAAGAATTATGCATTTCAGTTTCTGTCAACTTCACTTCACATGATCTTATTTTACTGTAGTTTACTTTACATTACTTAACTTTACTTTTTTCCCTTTATTTTAGCTGCCATGTAGGTTCTGTAACACATCTATTTACTTCCCTGTTTGTGGTATTTGTATAACAAGTTGAGAGCTGAAAAATATCATGTCGATATTTTAGACCATTTGCTGCATCCATCAGAAGTGTTATACAAACCCTGTATCTTTGGAAGAAAACCTTTGTTTTGTATGGTTGTGGACCTTGGTCTCTTAGAGCAAAGATGAGGGGTGTTGAGTTCTAAGAGAGAGGCAGTAAGGTATGTTGATGAGAACTAGTTATTGAGGAGCATACTATTTATGAAGATCAAGTTGAGGAAACTGAGATGGCTGGGGTATATAGCAGTAATGGAAGGGCTGCGAAATTCATGACAACTTCAGATGGACACCACGACAGGGATAGGCTACCTGAAAGATCTAGGGATAGATGAAAAGACACCATTAAAATCGATTGTAAAGAAATAAGATATGAGGATGAGGACTGGATTCACTTGGCTTTCATTAGGCTTCAGTCCCATGCTCTTACAAATATGGTAATGAGCCTTTGGATTCCTTGAAAGGTGACAAATATGACTGAAGGACCATTAGATTCTCAGGAGGGTTTCTGCTTAATGTAATTGGGAGATGGATGTTGTATCAAATTATTTCATATGTCATCATCAATGTATTGTAGTGGAAATCGGATGTCTTCAATTTTATAGCACATGAAGACAATTAATGTAAAGTGAATGCATGTGTTTAGACATGATAGAATAATCAGAATTGTATTGCACTGGTTGTACTGTATAATGTGTGACAGTTACAGCGCATTCGTTAGAAGAATTACGACAGTAATGAAAATTGCCATTGCAATTGTTAAATGCCTGTTTAGCCAACATATTTACATCATGAATGAGTGAGGGTTAATTTAGTGGACATGCTAACAGGAATTGTATTCAATAGGTTCCACTGCCACACTCGGATACGGTGGAGTTTTTCCAGCGATTGTCGACGGAGACTCTCTTCTTCATCTTTTACTACATGGAGGGGACCAAGGCACAATACCTGGCAGCCAAGGCCCTAAAAAAGCAGAGCTGGAGGTTCCATACCAAGTATATGATGTGGTTCCAGCGCCATGAGGAACCCAAGATTATCAACGAGGAGTATGAACAGGTATATAGTAAACTGCCACATTTATTAAATACAAGTGGAATGCCTATTGAGAAATCAGTGAGATAATTTGACATCTGAAGTGAGAGGAAGCAAATCACTTACTGTAAAAAAAAAAGAGCCTTATGGCCTGTTTTGTATTCAGTGTTGTTGCCTGTGTAATAAAGAGCTTTGTAATATTTACACATGTACAACCGTCAGCATTATAATCTACCCTTTTCTTTTTCCAGGGCACATATATTTACTTTGACTATGAAAAGTGGGGCCAAAGGAAAAAGGAAGGTTTTACTTTTGAGTATAAGTACTTAGAAGATCGAGACCTGAACTGAACAGATAATAAAAATCTGCCAGAGTGGGATTTTCCGTTTTTCCCCCTTGACGGAGATGTCCACGAGTGATATTGTATAGAACAATTTTTTTTTGTCATCTCACTTCTGGCTTGACAGGATTTATATATCCCACCATAAGTTTCCAGGGGGAAGAGAGAAAAATACATTGTTTTTGGTACAGGTTATCATTTTTAAGAATTTTTTTTTTTTTGTTAACTGTACTGAGTATCCAGCTGGAACACTGTTTCCTGATGGTGCTAGAACGATCTCTCAAGTCGCTTAAGTGGTGGTGTGAGAAGAAAAATGTACCAAGTGAGTCAGCAAGGCAGTGAGTTACTAGTGTACAAAGCAGAGAATGATTATGTTTCTTAGAAAGAATCAATAGTCTGTGGTGCAGTCCTTTAGAGACATACGTCTTTCCTCAATTGCTCTGAGTAGAGGGCTTGCACATCTCCTTTCTACAAAGAAGATTCTTACTAAGAAGTCAGTGCAACAGCTGTTCGAGTTTGTGATTTATTTTCCTAAGATTTAGTGGTGGTGCAACTTAATACGTTTAAAACAGTATCCCATTTTCAAGATGTAAAAATACCAGTACAAATATTGGCTAGGATGAAGGAGAAGACAACGAGACAGATATTTGAATGGTGTGCCCACCTTGCGTCTTCATTGGCCTGGCCTCTGTTTTCTACACTGAGCATTCTGATGCCATTCATTCACGTGCAAAAGTACTTGTTGTGTTAGTTTTCACTTTTGTAAAAAGTACATAAAAATGGTATAAATAAATAATGATCTGTACAGAGCTGTTTGTGTAGGATAATGATAATAATTATAATTATAAAAGTAAGCATATGGATTACATTTATTATTTTGCACGTTGACCAGAATTGCTTGAAGCTTTGTGGAATGCAGAGGCTAAGGTGTAGGGTCGGTGGGTGCTTGATTGTGGTGGATTTTATTTTAAAATAGCAACAGAATGTTCAGGGAATTTCATAACCAGTGCATACAGATCATAGTTAAAAAATTAAAAAAAAAATTGTCTCTACATTCATCACAACATTTGAAGTGCATATTAGAAGTTTCTTCATAATAATGACCTGGGACCCAGCCTTTTAATATTATCATCCAACTTTCGGAGAAGTAAATTCATGTTGTTTTAATTTACTGAATAATCTGCATGTAATTTTCTTGAAAGAACGGCCATTTGACAAATATTCTTTGATCAGTGATGTAGTTATTAATGAATATCTGTAGAAGTGGCCATTCGTATATTTGGAAGCTGATAATTCAGTCTGTTTTGTCAAAAATGTTGGATTTGGGTTCCACCAAATTGGATTTTTTAAATTTATTTTTATTCTTGGTGCCAACCTACCATATCCTGAACAGTTTGAAACAGGCAAGAGTAATGTAGATTGTATTCCACAGAGTTGAGCGATTGATGCATTTACACATTGTGTTCCCATGTTTATTTTACTGTAGCATACTCCAGTCCCAATTCCTTTAGGTCTTTTTCCAGTATTACAATACTGGAAACTAATGGCATTTACATATACATGTAACTATGAAGCACTTGTTAAGCAAAGATGCTTCCCTTCCTTGTTGGGAGCAGGAGGCTCAGATTGGTGAAGTCCAGTTCATGAACCAGTCTGGTGAAGAGGCAATGTGCAATTTGCTCAATAATGGTTTCAGTAATCCTTTCCTGTCCTCCCTGCCTTTGCTTGATTGTCAGGGGTTCTGAAGCTAATTAGGATCCAAGTTGAAAATGGGGGTTTGGAAGAAAGTAGAGTATCTTCTGTATGTTACCTGAAACATTAACAACTGCTGTCATAAAAATTGCAGAAGTCTGATGAAGCCAACATTCATTGTGATTTCAGTCATTCGTGGAGTGGCCCTGTACAAGATCATATTTGCATTACGAATTTCTGACTTTAGAAATGGATATTTCATTCAACAGAAACTCCAGAACATGCAGTTCTATTTCATTGTAATGTGTCTCACTAATATCCATGTTTATATACAATAAAATAGGTGCTCTTGATATTCAGATGGGATGGCATGAAAAGTTTCAAGGTGAATAGAATACAACAAAATTCCAGAAAATTTTAAGAAGGTAGAACTTGTGTGGTGATCTGTGGACTAGTGAGTTTAAATTGTCAGCTTAATTTAATTTTTCTTTTATACAAGACTAATATTTCTATAAGATTTCTCTAGTTGAGGGATCACAGATTTGTTATTAATGCTACTCTGTTTTGAGTAGTGTGTATATATTAACAGAACATTGTCATGTTAAGTGTGGCGCTGCTGTCATGAGAGATGTAGCGAGACATTCTCTTTTACTTGCGAGCTAAAATAGTGCCGTCAGAAACTGAGACACTGTGATACTCTGAATTAGCTGTAATATATATACATATATAGTGTTCATTACTACATTTCACGCAGATCCATGTGGTCTATAAAGAAGCAGGTTTATTTAATGCGAAGAATTTATTTCCCCCACAACTAACCTGAAAGAAAAATCCATGCTTTTTTAAGGCTTATTGAAATATATCTTTCACACAAGTACTATGAACATCATATGCAGGCTTATTAAAGATGTTATTTGGAACTTAATTGTTATAGCATTAGCGTTACAGTGTTACTGCTATCTCACTTCCATGTCAGGAATACTTCTGAGAGCATAACAGTAAACCTGGAAATTTATACAGCAGTACCCTAAAAGTTGAAATTGAAGGTTTATTGTAAGTTACAATCCATACTTCAGCCATGCAGGATTTCAGGTTCTTGTAATGGTGACTGAAGATTGCTGGCTTTTGGGATGTGAGGCCATGTTTTTTTAAACAAATTTGCTGTTTCAGAGCAGCATGCTGCCACCATCTTCAGGGTGGAAGCATACTCTGAAGTTGAAGACGGCAGGTTCCTCTGTAATGTTGGCAAGTTTCTGCCTGAGTACGTGGCATTGTTTCCCAAATGACAACAGTCTTATATGAAATTTTGAAGATCTATAAATTTACATTTGCAAAAATTTGTGTGTTACATGCAGAATGTATTTAGTTTTCCTTGAATTTCTTTGTTGTTTGAGTTCTATCAACATTATCTGAACAGGCAAGGCATGGTACCATCTGGAAAACAAAAGTCATTCTTGTGCAGAAACAAGAAATCCATTCTTCAGTGCAGAATGTAAATGTAAATTGTGCTATTCTTAAATGGTGTTACATACTTTAATTATTCATATGTTTACACCGCCTTCTCTATATTGATGAGAAATGTGAGATGAATCTTTTGTGTCAGAAATACAGTGAATGAGTTGTTTAGTAGTGTTTGAAATAATGATTGAAAGAATTTCTAGTAATAATTCTGGGTTATATTCATATTTATTCACAAGAAATATGATATATTTTGAGTATCAGATATGAAATATTGCTAAGCAGCAGGCTTTGTTATAGCTATGGATGCTTTCAAAGGCTTCATTCCAGCATAAACCCCCCCCCCCCTCTTTTCTTCCTCCCCCCACAAATATGCATTAAGATGTTGTTCTATCATACATTCATTTACAAAAACAGTTTGACAAAGTTGGAAGCAATATAACCACATTTTAATAAGCAACTTCAGATATTTCACTTTTAAATTATGTTATTAGAGCCCAGCAGTAGATGTATATGCAGACATGTATGAATTCCTGTAGCACTCGTGCAGTTACACATTTACTTGCGGCATATATTATTAATTTTTACATATCTTAAATATCTTTTACAGTATAGGTGTACACATCTATTGCTAGAGATGTACCACCGAATTGTAGGTCAAGTGTAATTCTTTCAGACTTTATATCCATACTGCAACAATTAGTAACTTTAAAGTTCAGAACATTATTTATGTCAAAATAAACTGATATTACTGTATTAAAAGTGTTACAGAAATTGGTGGATGAAAATTTGAAAACTTTGGCAGAATTCTTAATCATAACCCTCATTTTTCATAAATAGGAAATTGAATGTTGTATTAATGCTACATTATAGTAGTATATTATATTTCTTGTTTTCATAGGAGTGAAGATTTAGATCATGGTCATCACCTCATAGGTGGTTACCTCTGTTCCAGAGGTATAAAATGTCTGTTTCTTCAAGGTACAGAAGCCGTGTATTCATCTGAAGCTTTGGGAACCAACTGTGAGACTGTATGGTTTGACAAAGAAGACAGCAATCTAAATGAGTGCCCCCCCCACATATATTTTTATCTGTACATTGATATGAATCATCAATAAGCTAAGAGTATATAAAGATTAAAGTACTTTTAATTGGTACTTTGTTAGAAACATTGGAAATAATTCTGGGCCTCTGTGTTGGTATTTTTTCAGGGAAGTGAAGTACAGCACATTAAGCTCAAACCAACAGTTGGGTTCTGAGTAGGCGCTTGTAACAATTCAAGTCACGCTATAATTAGTTTATTCAAGACTGAAAATAATGTGACCTGCATTTTTGATATGAGATAGTTTGAGACTTTCATAATAAATTTAGGAGAGCTTGGAAGCCCTTTATGTGCAATTGTAACTTCATCAAATTTTGATACGTTTTTCTAACCAAAAAGGTATAGTTGGCACACATGTAGTTAAAGGTTCTCTGTGCCTGCTAACCTTTTGTAGTATTTTACATGTACATGTTTTTGAATGCCTTTTCTAAAAAACCAAAAACAGTCATTTGTGAAAAATACATCTACAAGTAGGTCACTGTAAAATAAGTTCAGCAGCTGCAGAGAACCCTGAATCCCATATATGCCGAATTTTGCAGCTACATTTTATGGTAGCTTAGAAAAGTGAATTGAAATTTGAGTAAATTAACGTTGTGCAGGAAAAGCTTACAGTCTCCACTTCATACATGTATTGCTCTTTCAGGTTGGTTATATTGTGAACCAAAATTGTCAGTGATTCTTGGAGCATTTGGTTACTCCTTGGGATCTGTATTACCATCATAAAAGTGTTCTTGTCAATATGTTGTTATACACAGTGATAAGTATGTACCCTAGATTGTCTTCACCACAGGACACGAGCAGTGAAATTTGACTGAAGCTGCAGACAGTTTGGTGCAGTTGGCTGTTCTTGCTTGACTAGAAATTGCAAGAATGTAAATATGACACTTTCTTCTTCTCCATCAAACTTCCATTTCCCAGAGATCTCTTCATATAGCTATTGTACTAAGTCAGAACATCATAAAACAGTATGTATTTTCATTGTCCTGTAAGTATAAGTTAGTTCCTATTTATGTGCCTACAGGTTAACTAATATTTCTTCTACTCTTGAATCTGCTTATAACATTTTGATTAATACGAAAGTGGTTATTGTTTAAAATGTTTTTGTTTTGTTTAAATACAGGATCCAGCAAATAGTTTAGAAGCCCTGACAGTATTGAGTATGGCATGATCTCAGAACCACATCCCTTTTTACAGCATCCCTACTCACATATCAAAATTCTAAGTACTTCTTGATTTATTTGAGTTGTTTTCAACCACAAGTATTTCTTGAATTTTGACTGACTGTATTGAGAAATGTACGCTAGAAATGTCTTATATAAATGTTTTTTTATTTGTTAATAATTGAAATTTCCTATTGAAAACATTAAAAAAATGCTACAATGTGCAAATACTAAATTATATTTTAATTGAAACTTGGAGCACTTAATGAAAAAGAAGAGGGCTTTCACCTGTCCACTATTACACACCTTCACACAATAAACAAAATTCAGTATTACACAAAGGTGGGGCCCCAGGCAATTGACCCCATCTACATTTTGCACATAAGACCTCAGTTGTTTATGGAGATACCAATCATATCTTGATAAATAGTTGTAAATTGCCTAAATTGATATTTACCTTTAGTTTCCATTTCATTTGCAGAATTTAAATATTTTTTATGCTGAAATAACTTTTATTATTCTAGTAGTAGCAGGAATTTGAATATTATATTCTAGTCTTTCTGTGTCATGGACTACACTTTAGTCACAATATAGAACATGGTGTATTTTAAAAATGTGTGATTGGTATCTCTTGACTTCACTTGTGCCACATGTTTAGCCATCTGCTTACAGTTTTGAACAATGGCATTGCTCTTAGAATGAATGTGAAGTGTACTGTGTTTCAGTGAGTGGATTTGAAGTGTTGAATTCTGATGTTGGAACCTGCATTGTGTATATTTGAACACTGTGATCCAGCCTGGCAAAACTAGCTGTGATTTTTCTCTTTACTGTGCCTGATTATTCAATAATGCTGAGGGAAATGATGAAAATGATTATATCCACAAGAAATTTAACGGGTATTGGAGGTCAGGTTTTACTTCATGCATGAATTAATTTTCATATTACATCAGTCAGCATTAAGTTTTGGATGTTTTGTAACACAGTTATGTGAATATAATTTCAGACCACACTATTCATAAATTTTTAGCCCAGACTCACTGGAATGTGTTTTGGTAAACCGTCATTCATTGTATTTTTGTGACCGTTGCAGTAAGAATTGGTGAAATATTGATACATTTTTACATAGATCTGATAATTTTTATGCTATGCATAAACCCTGGTTTGACCATGGTTCTATATTATTTACACATTTGAAGTAAAATCATGGATAAAGAGTATTGTCCTCTGGGATGTGATGCCATGTAATCTGGTAGAAACTTAGTGGTGTTTCAGAGGAACTTCTGGGCAGAAGAGGCCCAACCAATTCACCCACCTTCTTTTACCATAAAGATGGAGGCAGTACATTCCTCTGAAACATTACTTTCTCCCAGCCTACACTGTGTCACATCCCAGAAGACAGTATTCTTCATAGTCACTGCCATTAGAACCTCAAATCTCACTTGAAATTGTGGATATTTTGAATGTTCTGTACAGTTGTATTGTCCAGGTGTGAAGAATTAATGTGGGTTACAGTTCTGTGCCAAGGTAGCAAGATAACTCTTAAGATAATGGCGATCATGTGATACTGTATTTCCAAAGACCTCATGGAGCGGTGTCATTGTTCCGTGAAACATTTGTAATGGTATTATCCAGTAGTAAGAGATAGTAGGGTTATTTTGATTTTATGCCGTCAGTAACTTTGAGTGCAGTTGAGAGATCTGAGCAGAGAACAAGAAATGGTAACCTGAGACAAAATACAATGATTTTTGTCAGTGTATCAGAGGCTTTCATTTCAGTGCTAAAAAGGCCATATCCATACATTTCCCTCCTATAAGTACAGTGTATAGTTGTTTCGTTCATATTCAGGCATTGCATTTAAAGAAATATGAAAATTACAGATGAAGTTTATATGAGGTAAGTTTTAGCAGTGAAATGTTCGTGAGAGGAAAGATGAAGTAGCATTTTTCATTCTTTCAGTTTCCCTTTGTAACTGCATGATAATTTCTGTGTTACAGACATTATGCTTTTAAGACCAGAAACCAAGTCATCAGAGTGGTTATGTGAAGTCTCAACAAGGATTTTCAATGAGTATTTAATCTTTTACTTACTATGTGGAAACTTTTTTTAAGATTTAAAAGCAAAGAGAGAAGGGACATTATTTTAAGACCACTGAAAATGTGTATTTACACACATTTTTGAAGTCTAGGATCCAACTCAAAATTCTTGGTACTGGAAGGGTGATATGAAACAAGTTTGATACTGACATCCCACAACTACTAGATGCCACTGTACAAAATGTAAATATGGTTATTTGGGCACAACAGTAAACCTTGCCACATAAAAAAAAAAATGTAATTGTTACAAGTGCTTCATAATGTACAGAAGTGCATGTGGACATGTGTTTAGATAACCTCATTGATTAGAGTTCAACTCTAAGTAAATAAAAGGTGTGAAACAGCACCCTTTATGTCTGGATTTGAAGATGAGGTTGAAAATGTGTGTGTGGCAAATCCCAGCTTTGACCTGCATCTTCATGATGTGACTCCTGACAGCAGTGTGTAAGACTTTACAGTGCTAAGGTAGATTTAGTCTTTTACTTCCTTGTCTGGACATGTTTTTAACCCAACAAGCGAATTTCAGTGTGGTGCGAAAGTAGCAGCTCAAACTTACGCGCATGCAGCTGCAATGGTGGGTAAGTATCATGGACTGCAGGAGTTAATTAAATATATAAAAAACAGCCATGTTCATGCGTGGTTATCATCACTAGCTGAACTCAGTTCTGAGTGAGTGAGTTGCCTGTTTTTTGAAGTGTAAGGTTTTGAAATTTTGAGAAAAATTCTTCATGACTTAGAAAACAGACCAAACTTTTTGCAGCCCTTTAACACCCATTTTCACCCAATCTTTGCATGGAAGTGAAGCACAATCTGTATTAGAAAAAAAGGTAAGCTTACTACTCACTATTTTATCCTAGCCACATTTCCATCCTCTATTCCTTTACTATATTCATTGTTTTTGTTGAAATTTGTGTAGGTGTCTCGTATTGTGTACCGGCCACCCTGAGCACCTGATGTGAACACCATCAATAGTGCATGAAGTGAGGGAAACTATGAAGGAAACCTGACCCATCCTCCCTCTGAGAAACACAAGATGCTGTCTGGACACTTACATCCAATGCTTGGAATGAAGTTGCTTCAATCCAGCACGATATTCCATGTGTGACTCCATGCTCCAATACGTATGATCTGTGAGTTGAAGCTGAGGGATTCTGGACAGTATATTAAATATTTCAGGTACTGAAAGCAGCCCTTTGAAGGGCTAACATACTCATTTATATTTTGTATAATTAAGTTTTATACTCTGGGAAACAAAACTTCTTGGAAAGTGTATTTTTTGTAAATAAAATTGTTTAAAAAAATATGGATAAATATGGTTCTCTCCCTAAGATGCAGACTGATTATGTCCTCCCATTTCCCATCCAATCCACAAGGAATGTTGCTCCAACGTGGGGGGTTGGGAATAGGGGTAACAACCCTTCACTGAAGGTGTTCTTTCTTAGACAAAAAAATGCTGTAATGGAGAACATAAATTGTATGTAGGAATGGGTGAGGCAGGTTCTGTGACTTCTGCAATGCATCTTGTCCTAAAAAAAAAGCAATCCTTATACAGGCCCTAATGGTTCCAGGAGGTTGAGGTTCCCAGATTTCAAGATTGGCACATGAAGATGGTAAGGTTGTCAGCCATATGCACCAGCTGCCTTTACTCCCCAGGAAATATTCATGGTACTCATTTCTGTTAGAGGCTGAGTTGACTCCCAGGGCCATAGTGTGGCCAGAAGGATAACATCAATGAAAAATCCCAGTGACACCATTGGGAATCAAACCCGTGACCTTCCGGCTTGTAGCAGAGTGCCTAAACCAACTGCACCACTGCGTGCCCCTTCCCTTCTATTATCCTAAGGGTACGTAAAAATCGATGTACCCCCCCCCACCCCCCCCCCCCCCCCCCCAATCGAACTAAAGCTACGAAACACCCCATCGCTAGTGGGGTGTATTCGACGTGTGGTGGCTTAATTTCGCAC
>Ga0131853_10001053_pt1 | contig 50165 bp, 37 predicted proteins | sample TergutLab28metaG_FD_92764 | JGI IMG/M metagenome (GOLD analysis project Ga0131853, IMG submission 92764) | Labiotermes labralis P1 segment gut microbial communities from Petit-Saut dam, French Guiana - Lab288 P1 (version 2) (version 2) | ecosystem: Host-associated > Arthropoda: Insects >...
GAAAAAAAATTGTTGACCAGTGTAATGGTCCCTTGTGGATTGAAACATGCAGGAATGTTCAGTTTGATACATGTAATATCTAAGGAGCAAATGTGTGAATTATGCATGGCAACATGTTCTGACCCACATTTAGGTCATCTGCAGGCCAGTATTTTACATAAAATAAATTACACCTGAGAGCAATGGTATCATATTTCATGTAAAATATTAACCTGAAGATGACCTAAATGTGGGTCAAAACATGTTGTCATACACTTCAAAGATCTGACAGTAATACTAACAAACAGTTTTTTTGATGGCAATTACATGCTAAACTGCAATTCTATAAATCACAATGGAACATCTATGATGAAATCTGAAGTCAGTGTTACAAAGAGTGCATGGGATTACTGGTATGATTCACAGCGTTTTAAAAGAAAGGGATTACTGGTATGACGAACATTGTTAAAAAAGAGGTTAAGTCACCACTAAAAAGGTATGAAATGAGAGATGATGAAGAGAGGGGATAGATATTGTATCTTTAAGACAGAATATATAGCTTTTAAAACATAAAAAACAAGGATATTAGGAAATAAAATTTGAACGTACGAACTATTCAATTTCATGGAGAGATGTAAGGTGAGAAACATTTTGAAGAAATGGGAAAATACTGTGGTTGGCAATCCAGACCATTAGCTAACACACTTTTGTATCAACTTCAAAAACAGGAAGGGGGACTGTTAATACTAGAGGTCCAGATTATGCACATGAATTGGATGCCAACTTTACACTACACGAGGTTCAACAAACTATCGTATGCTTTCTCCTGGGTAATTCCCTGGCATCTGAATTTTATATGCCGATGTTTCGGAACACTCTGTTCCATCTTCATAGGCTGGTAGGTATGAAGAATGACTGGGGTGGTGGAAGTTGAGGTATTTATACAGGAAAAGATTTGGATCAAAAATAGCCTGAGCCAATCGGAAGGAGGGTGACAGGGTGGGGGTGGGTCCAAGTAGCAAAACAGGCTGTGGAGGGCAACTACCCATATGGAGGCCATGGGAGTGTATTTGAAGGAGATATGGCGCATGTTGGGGTGAGCCACGGGATGGTAGGAGTCAAACTATTGTGTTTTAGGTGGCTGTCTCCTTTCCTTAAGCTTGTGTAGAAGCTTAAGGAAAGGAGACAGTCAGGGGGAGCTTGGAAATTAAGGTGGAATTTTTATAAGTCTAAGAGGCTGGTTATTTTATCATAAAACATGGAATTCATTTCAAGTGGGGTTTGTTAATGGAAGATTAATTTTGACACTTCTCTTTGATTAAATGACTGAAGACAACAGCATATGACCATTGCGTACTCAAAAATGTTAGGGCCCACAGAGATAATTCTATTAATGTGTCATGAAAAACACTTGATGAATGACAGACAAGTCCATGATTGTGTCCTGCTCACTCATCTAATTGAAATCCTGTGCCTTTTGTTTAAAAGTATAGTGAACTTTACGGTGTATGGGAATAACCATTATTTGTTGCAAGATGAGAAAATATCTGGCAGGAAATTTCCTTGTACCTTTCAGCTTTAGGACATCTGCTATCATCTGTTTTCAAAAAAAGCAAACACTACAAAAACATAAATGCATTCCAGAAAATGGATCTGTTTGTATCCTCAGATAAAAAGGTGAGAATAGACCTGTTAGACTGAGCTATTCTCAATACTGAAACAGGCCTTCATTCAGAGAAAAAATTTTTACCAAATGTTTAAAGAATACTTACTTCAAGATGTGAGGCCTATACAGAATCAAAGAAACAACTAGTGTAAACTAAACTGGCCTTCCTAAACCAATGCTAAAGAGAACTGCTGGGAATAAATCACCCTCTGCCCAACACTGGCACCACATAGTACATACATTAAATGACAGACCCTATATCCCCAATTTAATTCAGTATGGTTAAAAAAAATTACATAATGTGTTACACAAGAACAAAATGAAATGTTTACACAAGTTGAAATTCAAATTGTTAATACGGGTAGAAGAGGAATGGTAGTGGTTTGGCCATGTACACAAAAGAATAGAACAAGTTCATTGATGTCACATTATCATATTTTTACTCTAAGTTCACTAATGTCATTAGAATCAAAATATGAAGGAAAGCAATCTACAGAAAACAATGGCAAGATTATTCAGCTAAATAACAGACAAGCAAGAGCTGGGGAAAAAAATGAAAAGGAAAGGCAGTATGAACATGGGTACAAAATGGGAACTTTTCACCTATCGACCCATACAAAACCAATATGACACTAAACATCATATTCCCAACAAGACACATAAAGGTACCGAAGACTTGGACGCGTAACTGGAAGCATATACACATAAATTTCAGCCTGAATTTGCAGTGACTGTCCAGTCATAATACGTCCGAATGTCTTCAAATTGACAAAAACATTAGTGTTTATTAACAATCCATACACTTACATCCTCAGGACCTGAATCAGATGTACTATCAGATTCCACCACCTTCTTCTTCTTCTTGTCTTTGTTCTTCTCCATGCTGAACTGAAAAAATGACATTTACCCATGACACAGCAAGCTGTAGTAATCAATAAATTCATGCAAGAATGGGTAAATGAATTCAATGGATATATGATGTTTATGATGTTAAACAGTAAAACAGATTTATAAAGCTAATTATGCCCTGGGTAAATGTAAAGCTGTCTCAATAGTTAAACTTTGACTATGCCATGAAAATGTACAATGGAGGGTAGGTATAGATCCATGAACTCTTAACCTCTGGTCCAGCTGGAAGTGACAGGCTAATTTCACACTTGGCTCACATTTTTCACAATGTGTATTCTATACGTAATACACAACTGTCCACGTAGAAATACACACACGCACATTCACGTGTCCCAGGCTTTTTGGTTTGGGTGTGCAATAGGTAACAGCATCTGCTTCCCAACTTTCATCTCAAACACTTGAAACATCACAAAAAATATCTATAATAAATGTTTCAATCAGCCAACACAACATATATTCCTCAAGAACAAGACTACATGTGTCGGTTATAAGAGGATAGCCATAATCAAACCCAAACTACAAGACAAAAAAAGGGGACGGGGTGAGGGGGGTTTACAACTGTAATTAGGTAATATTTAATAACTGTGTGTGTGTGTGTGTGTATGTACTAACTTAAAATAGTTTGTTCTGGTAGAGCATGCATCAATATATTCAAGAAACTAAAGAGGAAACTTTACAACCGGAATGTCAATATTTATTTTAATCAAGAAAGCCTACACACCTAATTACAGTTACAAAAAATTCCCTTTAACTAACTTGCAGTTCAAGACTGATGATGGCTACAGTTTTGTAGCCAAAATATGTAGCCTGTTTCTTGATGAATATATGTTGTACTGACTGACTGCCACATTTATTGCATTTAATAAAGAAAGAGGTATGTTCCATCTTAGAATCTGCATATAATACAATTAAATGGAAATAAGCACACATCAGACTGATGCGCATATAACACAAACAGAACTGTTAATAAATACTTCATTACAGCATGTTCATCATACCTTTGCAAGAGAAATTCATCAATAAGGTTGCCAGTTTAGTTTATTTCTCATTTATTTCAAACATGATATAGGCTATGGCAGTTTCAATCACCTAACTACATATAACTTTGTTAAAATTACATGAACACATTTACACTATAATAAATGAAATCTTATCAATTCCTATCTCCCTCGCAGACTAAAATGAATCACATTTATCATACATTCTTTCACTGAATAAAATGAATACTCTAACAGAAAGAATCTCAACTCTCTGTCAAAAAACCTGTACTTGTCAAGTCCTGTTATATAATTAGTCTGCTATATAATTTCATTACCATATTCATTACATATCTTTATAAACTGTGTTACATAACTGAATGTGAAGATACATGCAAGGCAATGAAGCCCAGAAAGAGACTAGAGTATAGCTCTAGTCTTTCTTTAACCGCAGCGCTAAATGGGGGTGGGTAGTCAACGCCACGCCCCGGCCGCTTTTCCTCCGGGAAAGAGAACCGGTACCCATTGCACACGGCCGGTCTGGACGGGTGCGCAAAATCTCCAAAATCCACCGGGATTCGATCCCTACATCGTCCACTTTCGTGGCCTGTAATTTTGAACTTCTACATTCTGATCCATTGTTTCTTTTAATACAGCACACTCTTTCAATAACTATATACTTGCTACTGGACGTGTATCAAATCCCTGCGTATCTGCCTACCAAAAGTATACCACTGATAATTTGTAATTTAAAGATGGCTTTACGTTCAGAATCCCCAACCCCCAAAATTAAACCATACCTCGGATAAGCGTGAAAATTTGCGAACAGATATGCCTTCTGACTTGTGGAATCATTACTCCCTTTCAACAGCTTGTAATATTAAGAATGAACTATTTTAATAAGGTCAAAAATGATTATAATGCTTAATTCAACACGCCGTACAAGGCAATGGAGACACGGTTCCACACAATCCAAACCTTCCCAGTGGATGAAGGTGATTTCCTGCTGTTCTGAACTGTCTTCACTCGTGCTCAACCGCTAATTATTTAAAAAATCAATTCAAAATATTTCACTCCACCCTATAATCAATTGTTAATTCTCAACCGTTAAACATAATAATCCTTCCAACAATTAACAATATACTAGCGCAAAATTATGAATTAACTCACCCGTTCCATGAATTAACTTACCCGTTCTACAAATTCGAACTTAAACAGGAGCCGTTGACTACAACCGATATCTCACTACCACTGCGTAAATTCTTGCCGATAATGGCGCGGTTTCTACAAACAACACGCCATATCGTTATTCGGTTATGTTTATAGGAGTGCATTCAAAAAGTTGCTACAGCGTGTAGTACGATAATCCGTGATTCCGAGTGCTTGAAAAGTAATGATACAAGCAATATCATATTTGTAAAATTAAATGTTATTAAAGGCACAGTTAAGAAAGAGGTGCTGAGTTAATAGTTCCATTACGAACTTAAATGGTACCACAGACCATTGTTGGAATCAGAATGGAAATAATTGCAACATAAGGTAGTCTTAGACCTTAAAGCTTTACACGTCCGTTGAGCAACTAGATGTTCAGTGGGAACTCCTTTCACGATTTGGACAGTAGTTCCTCAGTTTCGCCGCTTATGGGCGCAGAGAACCACGAAACCACGAATGCACGTGCCACGTCATCCGCGGTACTGCGCACGCAGCAAGCCGGACGTTATAGTGTACATGAAATAGAACCCGTAACAAGTAAACGCTGTAGTTTACGTGACACATATAGAAGAAACTTCGGTTCCACAACAAAAATTAAACTTACGCAACACAACAAAATGGATGCCCCATGACAAATTATCACCACAAACCTGTAAGCCAACTGCACCGAACTAGAAGTGCGGTCAGTAAAATTTGAAGTACCATTCCTGTGATTGGTTCGGGCCGCAGCCACGGTGATCATGTGACTTGTGACTTTTCTGACACCTTTTGTCATCGGCAGGAAATACCTGCCTCCGCATCCAGCCGCTGGTACCTGAGATCACGTTTAGATGGCACTTTTTGTTGCCCACTCCATGTATCCCACTTTCTCGGTTTGACGGAGTGGGAACAGCAGCAGACCCTCGCACTACAGACAATATACATGATGTCCCGCAGGAATGTGCCAGACTGGGGGAGAATGTTCCTTAAATTAAAGTATACCGATATAACCCAAAATAACTATATCCGAAGTTGAACGGTTACGGAGATAATGGCGAAAGAAAAGTATGATTTTCTTGCGGTTCCAGGTACTGTACCTGTTTCGCGAGATGCGTTACCCGTACACTGCGTAGTCCGTCCTTCAGTGTACAGCCGGGTCAAGCGCGTTCACGCTGCGAATACAGAACCAACAGTTCTCACTGTTACAGTTAATTGTGAGTTGTTGTAAAAATACATGTTGTGTTTTCCCATGTGGTATATTGTGATATGTATTTTGTGTATGGGTTTTGCGATGGGAATGCACGTGCTGCTGTTTACGAATACCGAAGGTGTTTTCCCGACTGAAGGATTCCATCTAGGGTTGTATTTTTTCGTATTCACCAGACAATGCGCGAGACTGATTGTCTTCCGAGTGTTGCTATGCAGTCTGAAAGGGAGGTGGTACGAAAGATCAACACACGAGAGAACATTCTTGAGATGGTACAGAGAAGTCCACGTCTGTCCACTCGTAGAATGGCCTCTCGCATCGGCGTATCACGCATGCAGGTGTGGCGAACTTTACATGAAGAAGATTTATATCCTTACCACGATCAAAGGGTACAACATCTGGAACTAGACGACCATGCTCAACGTATGGATTTGTGCCACTGGATAACACCACATACCGAAATCTTAAGCGTCATTTTTTTCACCTGTGAAGCGTCTTTTACCAGGGGCGGTATAAATAATTCACGAAACTCGCATACGTGGTCCCATGATAATCCACATTAAACAAGTGTAACCAAGTTCCAAAAGAGACTTTTAGTGAATGTTTGATGTGGTTTGCTTCGTAACAACTTGATCGGAACTTTTGTTTTTAACAACAATTTAACGAGAAACACGTATGAAGTCTTCCTGAGGAACGAATTACCAGGTTAGTTGGAAGACATCCCGTTAATGATAAGGAGCCAAATGTACTTCCAACATGTTGGGGCTCCCCAACATTACACTCGACACGTGAGGGAGTAGTTAAACGAATCTTTCCCTAACCGTTGGCTAGGTCGTGGTGGAACCGTAGGACGGCCACAGAGGTAGCCAGATCTTACACCTCTTGATTATTATCTATGGGGCCACGTAAATACATTAGTGTACGAAAGTAAGGTCGATTCACGAGCAGCACTGCGCCATCGTATTTTTGCATCGGCAGAACACATACGCAACCATCCTGACAACATTGCGTCTGCTACTCAGTACGTTTGATGCGTGCCGAAAACTGTGTAGCAACTGGAGGAGGGCACTTTGAACAGTTACTGTGGAGGGATAGGCTGAACAGATTGGCAGTTCCATGTGGCTTGGACAGGGTTACACATTCCTTCCCCCCTCCTTCTCCGCCCTTATTAGTACCAATTCCAGCCAACATTCCTGAGTTGTAAGTCCTCAGAACAGTAACCTTCCTGTTCTTTCACCCCTTCCATTAACCTTAGAATTGACTCCAGAGGAATACAGCGCTCACGTCCCTCAACCACTGCGAATGTATTTCAAGTTGCCTTCATCCTCCAACTGTATTGAGACTCCTCTTTTCATTCACATAGACGGTCCCTCCACTTTCTCTCCAATCTCTGTATGAAATCCTAAACAAGCAGGCAGCATTATATCTTTTTTTTTTGTGGAAAACATCTCCTTTTCCCTCAGCTTAGATGCTTCCACTGCTTCAGATGGGGAATTCGGATGCTTCAGTTATCAAAATCTTTTTCGAAGCCTACAGAAAAGCGTACTCTGTTAAAAGAATTTAATTTGGCCATGTCAAATTTGACTCCCAGAAAACGAATACTTTAGCAAGGAATTCGGAGACAGGAGAGTGCCCTCTGTAAACTGAGAAACAATTTCAAATCAAGGAAGTTGAAAGTTCTCCGTGATGTAAACAGTGATCTATTGGTGCAGGAAATTATAAGTTCTTTGATTGCAGAAGCTGTCAGGTTATTGGCAGCTACTATTAGGAATAGTAGACACAGGACAACTCGAAGGTGGTGGAATTTTAAAAAAAGATTTGGCTCTGTCTCTACCCTCCTCAATGCCGTTCATTTTCGGACCAGCATCAGTACCCATGTTTTTTATGCACTCTCTGTAGAAAATGTCTGAAAAAGACTGGCACTTTTGTCTCTTATTTGATGAACTGTCAGTCAGATAGAATGTCTGGTTTAATCGGAAATATGACGGCATTGAGCGATTAGGGAATCTTGGAAGTCAGGGAACGACGTGCAACATTGCACATTCAGCCATACTTTTCATATTCCGTGGTCTGCATCAGAAGTGGAAACAGCCAGTGGCTTACTACCTCAGTCGTGGAAATACTAAGGCTGAGATGCTAGTGCAAATTCTTGAATGAGGTTCTTTCTGCATGTCAGAATGTTGGACACAATGTTGTTGCCACTGTCTGTAACATGGGTATCAACAATATCAAGGCCATGAAACTCTTGGTTAGACCAGAAGAGTAATTCTTGCAGTTTCAAAATCAAACAATTGGAACAATATGTGACCCCCCTCGCCTCGTAAAGTGCGCCCGTACCTCTTTCTGAAATATGATGTGCAGTTCGAGTCTGAGCGTTCGGACGGCCAGCTTACTGACACCCACCTGGGCTCTATTACTCAGTGTGCTATGAAATTGAGGTTGGCTGCTTAAGTCATGAGTAACACAGTAGTAGCGGGAATTTACGCTCTGGTGTCTTATGGTAAGGAACAGGGTCTTCATTCATTCTGTTTTCAAAAGAAATAAAGTAACTTATTTTAATGTAAGTTGATATCTTTTTAAATGCATTTTTGAAATTGGCCAACTGTGACAATGAAATAAGTGTGAAACTGCTCATGGGTTTGGTACATTGTTTTAGGGGTGTTAAGCAATGAGTACGTGCCTGCGGCTGTTTGTTGAGGATGTCCACAAAATGTTTGAAAGCTTCAACAGTGTGAAGCGTGCTGCCTCAGGCATGGCATTGCGTCGTCCACTCAGTGACAACAGCCCCAATACAGGTAAATGGACCAAGGCAAGTATAGGGAGAAAAAAGCGGGATCTACTTTAAGGATGGTAAACCTGCCTTCAAGAAACTGGCCCTATCACATAGTGGATGGATTATAGATATCGGTGCTGATCAGCATGTGTGGAGAACATTGAATAGTACAGGCTTAGACTATCTTGAGATTCGAAGCCTGAATTAAAATTCCATTGAGAACACATTTGGTGTTATTCGTTTGCACTCTGAGGCTACGCTTCACAATCGTGGCTCCAATCTTTTGTTCACCGACACGCGTGTTACTGTAGTCGTGTCTCAGCATCATTCCATTTCTTTCCCTTGCTTCAGTTGTTCCGTATTCCTTTCAACCATGTCCCTGCGTTTTTTATGAATCACCCACAATGCAACACGCATCCTGTAGGCGTCTGAAGAGTCATGGATTGAGCGGGAATACTTGCGTTCGCCTTCTTGGGGCCTTAAAATAGTCGCGTATTTTTCGCAACTTGTTACGGAGCACGAAGAACGCCAACGGAGAGAGCAGTTCGTTTCGAGGTTTCATACGGACGTCGGATGCTGTGGTATGACGATGGTCGGAACAGGCTCTTTCTGATGTACCTATTCAGTTACCAGGCAATGGCGATTGAGGTTTTAAGGACGTCGGCCTGCTTCGGAGTACGTTGCAGTGCAATACCTGTGGTCGAGACATGACGTCGTCCGCAGATACAAATCTTCCTGTAGGATTTCGTTGGCGATGTCAAAGGACGGTTGTTGGGGTCAGGTATAATCAGTCAGCGTCAATCAAGCAAGGGTTGTGGTTCCAGCAGAGTAATCTCACTCTCCAGGAAATTCTACTGATCAGGTACGACAATATGTGCTGCGGTGCAGCCAACCAAATCCAAAACGAATATTGTCTGAGTACACCTACAGTCGCCGACTGGAGCATGTTCTGCACGGATACCATGTTGATGATTTTAGAGGGCTGCTCTGTAAAGATCGGTGCTCCTAATAAGACCGTCGAAATTGACGAGAGCAAGTTCGGTCGGCAAAGGTATCATAGGAGACACCCTGTTAAGTGTAAACGGGTGTTGGGCCGTATTGATTGAGAGTCCAGCGAAACATTTCTTTTTCCTGTATAGGACGGATGTGCCGGCACACTGATGACCATCATTCGCGACTGGATCGAACCCAACACTACGGGTATGAGTGATTGCTGGGGTGCGTGCTGCGATCTCGCTTCTCAGTGTTACACGAATCGCACTGTAAACCACAGTACCCACTTCGTGAATCCTCACACCGGGGCCCACACCAATACTATCGAGAGCACGTGGCGTTGCTTCAAGGTTTTCCTCAGGCAATGAAACCGGGGGAAAGACTACGAATACCACGTTGCACACTACAAGTTCGCGACGATTTGCAAGGCACGAGGCCTATCACCCTCCCTACAATTCCTTCATCTAATAGCGGAAACCGATTGGTCTCTGTGCCGCCTTCCTCGCTCCACTGACCTCGCCACGTGATGTTGCTGCCGTGGGCCCCGCCTTATATCGACATCTCCGCTATGAGGCACGGCCCCGTTGAATACTGGTTATCTTTAGGGTAGAGGTTTGAGCTTTTTTGTAGCCTGAATTCATTGATCACGTCTATATTACAATTCCTTTCATACCACCTGTGCCTCTGCGTGCAGGCGCGCAACAGTCATATGCTATTGCGTCATTTCCGTGACGTCACACCTCCTCGTAAACCTTCACGGAAATAATGTTTTCACCTGTGGCTGTTGCGCTTGCAGCCATCTTGGTGTTAGGATAATGCAGTCGCTCCGTGCTGTGGTTCTAATAATAACCCAACTGTGGGACAGTTTGTAGATACCCTGAAGAATAGTATCATCAAATGCCTTTCGTAAAAGGTATGCATAATGCAAACTGTGAGAGTGATACACTGAGCTTCTGGATAATTTACATTCGTTGCTCAAGGAATGTAGTGCTTCTCGACCAATTCCATCCGCAAGTCATGGTAGGGAGACTCTTCATGATGGTCTTAGTGGCTCTCGCATTGTAGAGGAAGTGCAGCGGGAGGTGAACGATGTTGTCATGGATCTATTCTCAGTAGCATATGTCAGTGGCTTCATTGCGTGACATGTGTTAGGTTGTCAGGTGTGATGACTGCAAGGCATGTCTCACGTCCCCAGTGATGTTGTCGACCAACGCCTTAATATATTTCAAAGAGTACAAAGATGACGAACAGTCTCTAATCTGTCCTTCTGAAAGAATAGTAGAGAATGTAAGTGCATCTGTAACTGTGTTGGATGGTATGATGGCTGAAATTGCTCAGACATATTCAGTTGAAGAGAAAACTACAGCTGCTATCAAGAACACCATTGATTTTGGATGGATTCATTCTTATGGTTGTTCGCTTCACCACCAAGAGATAGTTGGTGGTATTGCACGGAGTGTTACTAGAATATCTATTCATTGGTGGTGTAAGTGAAGAAACAGGTCACTTATGGAAGGAAGCAGGCAGAGGGCTACAAGGAGGAAGATGAAAATTCTGTTGCACACGTGACTTGGTTGTAAATTAATGCCTCTTTTTTCATGTATAACAAGATTCTTCAGGATGCATACAACTTCTGTGTGTCACAAGTTATCTGACCTAGCACAGTGCTGTCATGGCTAGTGGAAGCCTGTATGAGGAAAGTATGACTTACTGAATTGCTGCCAGAATGAGTGTGGTGTTTAGGATGTGAGCAGCATCTCAGTTTTGTATATATGTAAATACAGAATTAGTGCTATATACCTGTGCCACCCGTTGTGACTAATGTGTGTTTATAGCAAGTATGTTTCAAAATGATTTATGTGATGAACCTGTGATATCTCTGTGAAATGGTATTGACCTATTCTTGGTTGCGGCACCTTTGCACTGTCTTGTTTAGAGACAAATGTTCTGTTTCCCTGGTCGAGAGAGCCAGTGTTCTTTGAGCCTGACACTAGGCACATAACTCCAGTACACATGACTATACTATACCAATGTCACGTGGCATGACTTTCTTTGCTAGTGCACTGTTCAGGTTTGATCTTCAGCTGGTGGTCTTGGCAGTTGTGTATATGTAAATATCTGGTATTTGTTATTTACCTGTGCCATCCTTTGTGACTAATGCAAGTATTTTTCAAAATGATTTATGTAATAAACCTGCGATAAATATGTGAAATGGAATTGACCTGCTCTGGATTGAGACACCTTGCAGTGAGTTACTTGCAGACAAATGCTCTGTTTCAGTGGTCGAGAGAACCAGTACCCTGCAGTATATTCCCTTGCATAATAAAATGTCTGATTGTGGAGGAATTATTAGTAACATTCTGACAGTATGTTCATTTATGATAAGCCTCCATATCAGCAGCACGGAAATGATACGTCAAAGCACAATCCATTTACTGTGTCGATGAATTCTTTAATGCTTAAAGCTGTGATAGATATGTATGGTTATATGTACATTTACAAATATGAATACAAATGCCTGCGATCAAAAGAAATTAAAGTTAAATGTTTGTCTGTCCTTCCTCCAATTACTCATTATGAATATCACTTTTGTTTCCATGACATGTATTTCATACTATCAAATATGTTTCACTAAGGGGTTCTTCAGTCGCTGCTAATGAAATGTTTGTTCACATGGACACACATTTACCACATTTAGTTAGCGTCAAAATGTGCCTGTCAATAAACGACATAAGTGTGGCAGTGAATACAATAATCCATGAAAATGTGACGTAGTACTTGTCTTACTATGTTCCATATCACGCACTAGAGATTATTTAAACTTATTTAATAAAATTAACAAATGTAATTGTATGAAATATGTTGCATCACATGTTATTAATTACGAACATGTATCGATCACTTTTGTAATCACCATCAGGGTAACATTTTAAAAGTAGTAAGTAAAGTGGGAACGACTACTGAATCGGGGGCCAAACATGGTGGCGAGAGGCGAAGTCATCCGTGCTAAGGTAATATCGGAGGTGTTCCGGGGCGAAGAGGATAACATGGCGGCAGTAGCGCAGGGAGAAATGCCTGCGCGCGCATACCTGAGAAGCGAGATGCCACCGCCTACCCGTGATGAACAGCTGTTAAGTCACGTGGCGTCGGACCGAGAGTTGTCAGGGGAGGATGTACCGTGAGGTACAAAACCTCCTGGAGGGTGAGTTTACTCCCGTGGAACCAAGACCCTTGTCTAATGCAGCTAGATCCGCAACACTTGTTTCCAGCTACCATCCTATGACATCGTCAACTGAAGCCATACAGTGCTGAAATATGAGCGTACCCGGTAAAGTCACGACCGCGAATTAATCCGATGCCCTTAAGGAATTATGTATCGATATATCTGTCACTGAATAAGAACGTCAGAGAAGTTTATGCTCATCACCGGGATATCCAAGCGAATCTAGTCGAAAAGATGTGGTAGGGATGTAAGGCAACTCGCGTAATCTATACTGATATTCTTTGATGATATTTGTGATCCTTTGCACCATATTAGAAACAAGTAATGCCTCACAGTAACACACACACAAGTACGTGAAACTACAATGGCGAACTACTGTATGAAAGACGCTTGTTAATGTAGCCTAGTGTGAAGGAGGCGGGAAAACCTCGAACCCACAATAATATTTAGGGAGAACATGATGTAGATAGACGACGTCATCATTTTGGAAATATTAGTAATATATTTATTGCTACAAATGACCTGAAACCAAATCTAACCTGTCCCAGGATTAGTGAAAATTTTGGCGTAGGCTTGTTACGTAGTGGGAAAGCCGCGCTAAAACCTCGACCCATCTATAGCAAATAATGAAGAAGAAAGGAAGCCAAAAACGTTATGTCACGAGTGGGGAAGGAATAGTATTAATTTTATGATAGAAATGACGAAAATTCAAATCTAACCTCTGTCCCAGAAGCAGTGAAAGTTTTGGGGTAGGCTTGCTACGTAGTGGGAAAGCTGCGGGAAAACCTCTACCCCTCTATAGCAAATAATAGAGAATAAAGGAAGCAAAAAAGTTATGTTATGAGTGAGGAGGGATAATACATTTTATGATTGAAATGACCAAAAACCATATCTGACCTCTGTCTGAGTAGTTGTTAAGTGTTTGTGTAGCGCGTTGTATCCGTGGAACCGTGTCGTAAGGTACATCGCAGCGACCACCGAGACACTCGTTTCAGCCTGCTACATTTTTGGCCCCCGATCCTGCGGGTATACCGAAAAGTGTTATATTGAAATAACGTTTGAGACACTTACTAAAACATTGAGTGGTTCCCGATATTACATATTATTTTATTCTTTGTCCTCTTGTAAAGCTACCCCGATGATCGCAACAGCGATGGAAACATGTTCGTAATTAATATACTTGATGAACCGTATTTTATATATATACATTTGTTGATTTTATTACATAAGTGAAATTAATATTTGGCTGTACTATCGACCGATCTACCGATACTTCCGTTGCAGGAGTTAGTACAAATGTTTGGCGTAGGGTCCGCATTGTCGCGTCATGTTTGTTTTAATACTATGATTCAACAATAGCTTGCAGTACAATCTTCGTTGGCTAGCCAATATCAGTGAGTTTCATACCTAGGCTGTAATCAGTACAGACAATTGGAAAAATGTCGGTTGTCGTGAGGTTCAGGTGGTCAGTTGTGACGAATTGAACATGTGTTGCGCACGTGACATGTAAGTGATTTGTGTGTGCAGTGTTTAAAGGTTTTCAGTTACTAAGTGAGCAGGAATACGAAGCAAAAGTAGGCTACATAATAATTTCCGAACGGCGAAGAGAACCAGTCGCTTGACTTGTATGACTGAAATGGCACAGCGTGTAGATGGTGAGTTTTCGACACATTGAACAGAAAGTAGCCTATACCTGAATTAAGTTTGGTGTTTCAATGGCTCTGCATCCAAATTGGAAAGCTCTTGCAACAGTTGATTTGCCATGGAAACAGTTTGTTAGAGAAGGCTGTTCACAAACCGAAGAAAATACCAAGATTAAGGTAACTGACAGTCATTTGAACGGTGATCAAGCAAAACTTATATATGAAGAAATCGTGGGTTCAGATTACCCTCATGAAGACCAGTTGACCACAGGCAGAGCACACGGCAAGGTACAGTGGGCCCATGTGAAGTCTTCAGGATCCTCTATAAGGATTTCATGCCAAGATAGAACAAGGTTGGTGAATGCTGTTATGAGGGAGGCGCAAAACAACAATGTTGCACGAGTGACTGAACTGCTGTCCGATTTATGTGATGTTAATGTGATGGACCAACATGGGTGGACTCCACTGATGTCTGCATCTTGTGCTGGTGCTTTGGATGTTGTCAAGTTCCTCATCAGCTGCAAAGCAGATGCTAATGTGAGAGATAAGAGTGGGAACACTTGTCTCTCTCTTGCAAGAAGGCAGGGCCACCTTGCTGTGGTGCATGCCATAACAGAGGGCCACAAAGAGACTGGAACAGAGAATCAACCCATGAGAACTAGGCATGTGGAATTCTACTGTGAATCCTGCAGGCAGAGTTTTTGTAATACCAGCAGAGAACAGCATTCCAGCTCTATAGTTCATCTCTTAAGCTCCAGTCCACGTATTACCGTACCAACAATGTACAGCATCCCAGCAAGCAACAAGGGGTATCAGATTCTTGTGAAAGGAGGCTGGGACAGGGAGAAAGGGCTTGGAGCTGATGGATCTGGGCACAAGTTCCCCCTTAAGACAGTGATGAAACGAGACAGGGCAGGACTGGGTGGAGGTACTAAAGAGAAAGCTCGAGTAAAACACTTCACTCCACTTGCTTCTCAATTAAAACAAAAGACAAGGAACAACACCAGCAGCAGGCACAAGAGGGAGGTAGCACTGAGCAGGGAACACAGGAAGGAGCGGGCGTTACGACGAGAACTGGGGGATATGCTGACATCATGATGCCTGGAGCTAAAATGTTCACTGTGGCACATAACATTAGTATAGTTGCATGATTTAGGTGTAACTTATATTTATTTGTAGAAATGAGTTACAGCCAGGTAGGGTGTAGGAGAAGGCTTGCTGTCATCACATTATTATGTAGTAACTGTCAGCATCATACCAAATGTTGATGTTTCCTCAACCATTAAACTGTGAACGAAGACTTCTGCATGTATGCTTGCACATGCGTGCACACATCTTACACAACCACAATAGCTGTAATCTCTTTCTCTTCAAGAAGATTGGTAAAAAGCGCAGTGTACATTTTGAACCTGTCTTAATTCAGGTTATTCTGGTAATCTGATGTAATGAATACTAATTATGTTGGCATCAAATAGTGCTATGAAATGTAACGTAGTGGAGATCCTGACTCTACACTGCAATGCAACCATGGTGGAGATGTTCACGCTTTGTTGAGCCCAGTGTTTTCATTTTTGGATGGTGACATGGGCTGCTTCTGCTTCAGGACAGCAGTCTCAGTTTTCATAAATCGGAATTGCATCATGTAATGTTTACATTTATAGAGCTGGATAGTATAAATTTGGAAAAAGAGATGGAGCAGTAGAATCTTTTTGTAGATATTGGGTGGATAACACTCCTATTTTCTGTTTAGGATGTTCAGAGTTCAAATCTCAGTTAATTGACAACTGCCCTGGTTGTTTATTATTGTGTTTTTTTCCTCATCCATATTCACTGTTTATTAATCTTACTATCATTCAACACTATGTAACAAGAGCTACTGACAGTGGTGTTACATAAATTATTGATAAATAAACTCAAGATTTCTCCATAACTCCATGGTCAAGAAATGGGGGACTGATTTTTTTTAAATGTGTACATTGATTCACAACATTGCCCTGTGACTCACAATTTATAATATTAATAATGACAGGTTTTGCATTTTGTGGCAGACTTGAAGGAATAGCATTGCTTTCATCTGTAAGTTTGGAATGGAAATGTTTTGTCATATGATCTTTATTAGTCCTGTGACTCATCTGTTCTTAGCCAATCCTGTGTCACACTTGATCTCAGCTGATTCTTTTCCTTATTGTTGTTTCTTTTACCCCAGCAATGTAATGGTTATTCAAAAACAAATTCATTGTCCAGGTAGAGGTGAAGAAAACCTGGATTCGGAACTGAAGCATATGATGCAAAGTTATACCAGAGCCCTCAAATCAACTGCCACAATTTCACGACACTTTCTGCATTGTAACATACGATCATCAGTATAACCAGCACAGAGGGCATCCAGAGAAGAACACTGAATTTGAGGCTCCAACATTTTGCAATATACCAAGTGCCTTTGAAATGTACAGTATGTGTCACTAGTTATTATCATACTTTTGTAAGAAGTCCACAACATGATGAGCATGCCATCCAACAACTACTGAGCCATTATAGCTGAACAGGGACTTTGGTATAGAAGATTGACCATAAACTTACCTACAGCTTTTGTTCTAAATGTTTTATAGTATGTTAAAAATTACAGATGTGGCAGAGATAGAAAAGTGATGTTTTGACAAGTTTCTGATAATGGGTGTCTAATCTGTATACAGAAATATATCATGAACATGTATAATTATTATAATTATTAATTTAAGATTATTAAGACTGTAGTATGCTAGGACAAGATGTTGTGTAGTTGTGCATTTGAGCAGAGTACACATCATAAGTTCTTTCCAGAACTTCTTTGTTGTTTTTAGTAGTATAGTGATATGTATGGGCATGTGTCATGGCAGAGCTGGGACTACTGGAGAACCCACAGCACAGTCTCAAGTACTTGGAAGAGGTGGAAATGTTAGGAGAGGAGATAGTGCGGGACAAACAGGAAGTTGTGGCCCTGGACAGACGGCGGAATCAGAACCGAGAAGCTCTGAGAGCTCTGTATCACAGTGGTGGCAAGACATGGCTCACTCTTGGCTCACTGCTTGTCAAGGTACCTGGTGACAAGGCAAAGGAACTGCTAGAGCAGGGTAGGTCTCAGCTGTCATTACTTCTGAACTGACTGATAGGATTCACACAAAATATAATGCTGTCTGCTTAACAGAACTGAATCTCTTTCACCGCATGAATTGTGGAAAGATGACTGAATGAGTGGGTGAGCTTAAGGAAACTTTGAGACTTGAGGCTTTCATCATGGTGAGTACAAAGGTTATGGTGTTCTGGGATGTGAAGCCACGTAGTTCAGTAGATATGTGCTAATGTTTCAGAGGAACCTCTATCTCCATCTTCAAGGTCGAAGAGTCAGCCTTGCAGAAAGAGAAAGTTACAGAGGGCCACCATAGACACACTTGAAGCTGTGGGACCTGTCCTCGATCCCACACTTCCTTCCTTCCCTCCTTCATTTCTTCTTACCTTTTGTCTCTTCTCCCTTTCCTCCCTGCTTGCTTCCTTCCTTTGTCCATTCTGTCCTCCTTCCTCTATCCCTTCTTTCCTTATACAGGTGGACCCCAATATCCGCAGATTCAGAATCCATAGTTTCAGTTATCTACAGTTTACTGCAGCTCCCCAAAAATTTGGGAAATTAAATAAGTGGTTCATAAGTTTCAAAATGTGCACCCAGCAAGCACAGGCTGTAACATGGTGAAATCCAGCAGCCCAAATGCGCCCAGTAGCTTCCCTGCAAACTTGCCACCATTCTGCTTTTAGTGTTCTTGCTGTTCGAATTAGTTGCCACATTATTGCAGTGTTTGTGTTCAGAAAGGCCTTATTTACCGTAATAATGGCCCCAAAGTGTAAGACTAGTGATGCTGGTAGTGCTTCTAAGCCTCAGAAGCTGTGATGTCCTTTTCATTAGTCGGAAAGTGAAAATTCTGGATGTGGTTGAAATAAAAAAAATTGTATGCAGAGACTGCCAGGTTGTATGGCAAGAACGAATCTTCCATTCGTGAAGTGATGAAGAACAAAGAAAAAATTTAATCACTCTATCGTCTCTTGAGTATTAGGCTAAAAAGTCAGAATCCCCTACTTTCATACATACAAGGGAGAGAGAAAGTACACTGTAAATGTACAGTGTAGTGTACAGTACACTTTATTATTTTATTTAGTGTTGGTAATGTCTTACTGTGCGTAATTTATCATTTAAACTTTACTGTATTTCCGTATGTTAGACAAATATCACGTTATATATAGTGTTCGGTATTATATGTGGTTTCACGTAACCGCGGTAGGTCTTGGAATATATTACCTGCGGATATGGGGGTCAGCCTGTATTTGTCCTTAATTTTGCTGCTATGTTTACTCTTCTATCCTGAAGGTGGCAGAAGCAAGTTTGTCCAAGACATTGGTATCTGCCCACCAAACTGCATGGTATCACATCCCATTAGACAGTGTTTACATGGATGATCATAAATGATAAGTACATACAACATCCTATAGCCCTATTTCACAGTCTTTTACCTCTATATTACATTTTTGAGTAGTGACATTCTTCTTTTAAATCCAATTCTTCAAGAATTTATTGAACCTTTTAATGAATTTTATATAGGTGCATACAGCCATCAATACTAACATGCCTTTGAACCCTCATAAATAAAAAAATAAACACATACATTCATTTACCCAGTAACTGAGGAAAGCCATGAAAACTTCATTCCCCAGATAGAAGGGTTATAGCAACATACTGTCAAGAGTTGTGGCTTCTTTGCAGTATAGCATCTATCTGGCTGCGTGCTTATTTTTCATTAATATTTGAATATAAGACATGCATTGCAGCATATCAGGACTATTAATCTTGTATTTTGCATTCATCCAATACTTCAGAAAAAGTATGAATACGGTATAGCAGTGCATAAGTTGTGTATATGCTTCAGGAAAGCGTATGATTCAGTTAAGAGGGGGGGTTTCACACAATGCTCTTATGATATTTAGGATACCCATGAAACTAGTTAGGTTGGTTAAAATGTTTTTACATGAAGCCTGTAGTGATGTCTTAAAAGGCAAATATTTTTCTGATGAATTTCAGACTGAGAGTGGTCTGGAACAAGGGGAAGATTTGCAGCCATTGCATATTAGCTTTGCTTGAGGGTATGACATGAAGTAGGAGCAAGCAAACCATGAGGGACTGAAACTGAATGGTACACATCAGCTTCTGGTTTGTGCTGATATTAGTTTATTGAGCAAAAACATGCATACTGTAAAGTAAAACACAGAAGCTTCATTAGTTGATAGTAAGGCAGTTTGTGTAGAAGTGAATACTGATAAAAACTAAATATGTGTCTTGTGAACAGAGTGCAAGACAAGATCACAACCTTCAGATAGCTACTAAATCGTTTGAAAATGTGGCAGATTCAGATATTTGGGAATGAGAGTAACAAATCAAAATTGCACGTGCAAAGAAATTAAAGAGAGATTAAATGCAGAAAATGTCTGCTAGCATTTTTTCCACTATTGGTCTTCCCATTGGCTATCCAAAAATCTAAAGATTAAAATATACAAAAATGTAATTTTGCATGTTTGAGATTGGGGTACTGAGTGGGTCTAAGAAGGGGAAGCAACAGGAGACTAGAGAAAATTGCATAATGAGGATCCCCATGATGTGTACTCCATACCAAATATTATTCAGAAGATGAAATCAAGGACAGGATGAGTACAGCATCTGGAGAAGGAGGTAAATTAATACAGGGTTTTGGTAGGAAAACCTGAAAGTACAAGACCTAAGCATAGATGGGAGGATAATAGTAAGATGGATCTTGAAGAAATTTTATGGGATGTGTGGACTGGATTAATCTGGCTGAGGATAAGTACAAGTGGTTGGCTGTTGTGAACAGAGTAATGATCCTCCAGGTTCCTTAAAATACAGGGAATTTGATGACCTGAGGAAATTGTAACATTTCAAGGACACTGCTGCATGTAGTTATGTTATTGGCTTGTAGCACATGATGCTGATGGTGGTACTGCCTGAACAGGCCAGCAGCTTCTTTAGTCAGGTTCTCCACCTTAGCTTTATCAACCTTTTCCACCACAGGATGGTGTCTGAAGTACAGACCCAGCAGTTAATTCTGGAACAACTGAGGGATACCAGGTTAATAATCACAGGTTGTCAAAACACATTATCTGTAGCTACCCCGAGGTTCTCGTGGCAGTGTGTATACGCAGACTGCAGTCTTCTGAAATGTGGTGCAGTTCAGTTTATTAGATAAGAGTCGGTGATTCAGAGGAACCTTCTGATTCATGCTCAGGTCAGAAGTGCGATGGAGGCAGCAGGTTGGAATTTTGAGTAATGTTGTTTAAAATTATCCAGTTTTTTTAATGCACTTTCTGGTTATATGGTGGGTTGAATTCTTGATGTCATGTTTTCAGCTACGATTTCTTTACATAATTACTAAATTAAATAAAATATCCCTTCTTTGTGTTTTTTTAAATACCTGATGCATAGTGTACTGCAATTTTCATCAAAATTCAAGCCAGCAAATAGTTCACAGTTGTCAAATTTTGATCTTATTTCATTGTTTCTTACAAGAATACTGAACTAACTTTTGTTTTGGAGTGTTCTTGGATGTTTTTGACACAAAGTCTTGAAGTTCATTCGAGGGCTTATGAGTATTTTGTCATTGCTATTGCTTCAACATATGACACTCCAGAATAGACAATGCCAGTAATGCATCGTTGCAGATTGGTTACACTTGAAGCAACTATATTTCGTACCTCTTCTCATCTTCCCCCTCCCCATGGTGTGCAGTATGCGCACAGCTGCAAGTGTCAGAACTTTTCTTTTGAGAGTCAGCATTTTGGATTGCTTAACACTAAGAAATCCATCAAAGCTGCTGGGACGGTCTATATGATGTTTAAGTTTCTCCCACTCATGTTCTTCATTTCCTTCAGCATTGACTACACTCAGAGTAAAAAGGCTGCAGTAATTTCTAGTTTTCAGCCAGTACCTTGGCAGTTAAAATTAAGATACATAAAACAATGGTGAAACCAGGTGCAGTGTATGGGAGTGAAATATGGGCCATGACTGATACAGTTATGAAAAGACTAAGTAGACGTGAGAGGAAAATGTTAACAGGGATATATGGACTTGTGGTAGAGCAAGGAATATGGATAGCAAGAACTAATCAGGAATTGAGGGAGCTATATAAAGATCTAGACACAGCAGCAGATATTAAAAAGAAAAGATTGGAGTGGATTGGACATGTAGTAAGAATGTATCAGGGAAGGTACAGTTAGGGAAATATTTGAGAGTATGAAGGACTGTAACCAAATTGTAGACTGTTTGCTTCTGTTCACAGACCAGGTACAACTAGATACACAGATTAACAAGTTGCGCAGTGAGCTCAAGGTGAAGGTGAATACACTGCGAGATATGGAGTTCCAGTCGCCTGTCCCTGGGCTTATGCTCAATCCGCTGTCTCGTTCTGAGCTAAGTGCCATGGGACAGATCATGGGCCGCCACGCATGAGATAGAAAAGAGCTGAACAGGCCAAGGATGTAATATTTGTTACTCAGCTAAGTGTGTGCCAGTATGCTTTAATTTGTGTCTTGGGAACATAACTTTTATGTCTTCTAACATACCGTGACGGTTGGATTTTATGTTCCTTGAATCTTTGTTTTGCCCAATTGTGTGCATATTTTTTCAGACCCACCAAAACTTCCATAAGAACAATCTTATATTTTTCTACAATATATGTTTGTGCTTTCTACCCCATTCCTTGGTTATATGTTCAAACTATGCATAAAGTGGCCTATAGCTGTCATTTTCAGTAACATGTTTACCCAGCTGCAGTGAGAGGTTTATCATTATATTCAGCATTTAAGTATGGAGGGTGATAGTGAATTTACACAAAAAGACCCGTACTGGACCATGCCCTGCCAAACCACGATGTGCCTTGCCAAATTATCATGAATACAGCTAGAAGATAAAACAGAATGTGTAGTGATTATGGTTCATTCATTATACCAGTTGAAAATTCCAAATGCAATCAGGTAAATTTATGACACTGAATTTATACCGATTATCCATCCTGAGAAAATCAGTAACTGCAATGAAGCAAGAAAATTCACACTCTGGGAAGGAAAAATTCAATTGAAGAAGCTGTTAAATGTGAAAAACACATGAAAATGTTTCACTATACCAAAGTGGGGTTGATTCCGGGGACTAGAATAGTGTAGAGTAGTGTTCAAAATCCAGCTTTCTTGAAACAAGTCTGCCTCTTTCTGATCAACACATTCTTGAGGGCATGGGCCTGTATAACTTCGTGTACCCTAAAACTGTGCCATGGAACCTTCAGCTGGGTGCATGTGAACTGATGTATGTATGTGGTGGGACTGTAATAATTATGCTGAAAATATTAGGTGCCACCATACAGTGGATTTAGTCACCAAGTGTGCAATAAATGCTCAGAGTATTGTTCGACTGTAACACTGTATACTGCAGATACAAGTACTATTGTTGTCACTTTGATTACCCAAGTGTAACTCATGAACCACCAAGTGCAACTTGCCCTGTATCACGCCACCTACTCACTCCAGTCTTTTGCCGCACGTCACTTTGGAATCACATTCTAGTGTTACATCATCTCATCCAGATGCAAGAGTTCAGAAACAACTCTGTCCCCTCACAGCATAAACAGAAATACCCCTCCATTACGTTACACTCGAAAGGTACAACCCTGGGAATTTAACTTTTTGCTGGGGAGAATCAATAGCATGTGAATGGGGCATCTTGTGCTTCCCACCAGTGTCTTGATTGCTGCAACTCGCACCAGGCCATCACATCCAGGATGTACCTCCTCCACCACTGCAATTCTGGATCCCAGAGGTAGGCTACTGCTGTCTTTGACCATGACAATTGTACCTGGATGCAGATTTGGTTAACTGAGGCCCATTTGCCTCTCTGTTACACACTGTTAGGACAGTCTGTGAACCATCTTTACCAAGAAAGTTGTTGGATTTGTTGCAAGTGGTACCAACTATCTGACAACAGGCATCTCAGACAGGTTAGGCTCCGGAAAACTTGTAAGAGGCGCACCTATCAGGAAGTGTCCTGGGGCCATTTGGATCAATGGAAAAAGTTGTTAGAGGGTGAGAATTCAGACATGCCTGTACTTGGGATAATGGGCACTGACAGTAATGCTGCACATAAGCAGTCACTTTGACAAACGCAGCAAATGATTAAAATCCCTCCACATACTTAGTTTGGGGTATACATATGTAGTTGCTACTAATAACCGCATTCTGTGTTCTTCAGGAATGTCCTCAATCATTGCATTTTCCCTACAGAAGGCCATGAAGTGGCTGATTGTTGAAGCCATTGTGGTCCCTGCCAACACAGCTGCAGATCACCAACTTCTCCTGTGTTACCCTTTGCGAAGATCTGCAGGATTGTCCAAAGTGGGCACATTTTGCTAGTTGCTCATGTTGGTAGCCTACTGAATATGTGCCACTCTATTGGCCACAAATGTATTCCATTTCATAGAAGGTGAAGAAATCCATGACAAGACTATAGTAGAATTAGCCTAAGAGATGAATGCTGTTTATCTCCACATTCAACACCAGTAAAATCTTGTCAATTTGTTCTGCCAATGGCACTGCTTCACTCGGTTCCAGCCTGGGTAGAGTTACCTTCTTCACTGGTGCAACCCTAGAATGTGACACAATAAATGACTGACCACAGATAAACACATGCTCCATATGCCTTTTCTGAAGCATCTGCAAACCCATGAACACTAGGTCCAATCAAAAATGTTATCATATAAACAGTGCCTGTTAGTGCTTTTCACACTTGCATCCAATGCTACCCTGAGTTTGGTGGTGCTGCTGTCATGTTTGAATACTGGATGATGGGGCAGGTAAAATATTTTCTTAGTCATCTCCATTACTTCCAGATAACAGCTGCATATGCTGAAGTTCTTCATATTCCTTTATGAAGTCTATGTAATTCTTCCGCCTGTCTGGTTGGTGCTGAAGCCATTTATCAAACTGCTGAAATTTAACAATGCTTGATCATAAAATCTATCGAGTCCCTTGTAACCTGACTTTTGTGGTAACTGCATGGCAAATCCCTCAGAGTAGTCTCGTGTAGTAGTTGCTTGGAAGTGACTCTCATATTCCTGCTTCTGTGGAGTTTTGGGAAGTGTGTGAAACTCTTCAATTGCCCAGAAACATTATGGCTGTGCATCTAAACTGTCTTCTTCCAGCATTACAAATTATGTTGCTGTTTCTTTGTATGACTGCCCTGTATTTGTTACACATCCCACCAAAATCCAGCCCAGTTCAGTTTCTTTGAGTGTGGGAACTCTCCAATTGCCACTGTATCTACCTAGTCAGAGTAAATGAAAGAATACTTCTGCTCCGATCAACATATGCACATCTTCTTGATGAGCAACCCTGGATCTGCATAGAACAGATTTGTAGATAACTTCCATGAATCATGTTCATTGTAAAGTGCTGGCACATTCACTGTAACCTTTGGCGAGATAAAGCACATGACTTGTCCCCGAAACTTGCTACACCACAAGCAAAGCCGAATGTTGACACTTTATCTAGCATCTGAAGCCATGTTGTTGATTTCCTTTAAAGAAATGTAATCCCTTCTTCTCCATAGTCCTAGTATATTCACCATGGTCTATGTTATGAAGCTAACCTGTGATGCATTGTTTGACCCCAGACATCTTGTACGTTTACAATGACCATCGACAACATCAATGTCTCTCTTTAACATCTGCAGTGTTTGTGAAAGGTTTTACTGTATCCAAAACCTGACATTTCTGCTCCATAAATGTCATTAAGTCCTTAAGTACTGGGAACCTTTGTATGCCTGTTTCATTTGCCACTCATGACATGTTTGACTGCCCAGATATTCTGCAACCAGTTGTGACAATATGATGTCCTCTAAAGGTTGTTTAATGTTTAATGCTTTCAGTGCATTGAAATGGCTACAAAATGGGGGTGTTTACAGATTGCCTTATCTCTCCTATGTCCTCTTTACTGATTGCCTTTAAACCCAGTAATTGTCTGGTGTAAGTACCCACAATCATCATCTACTTTTCATATCTGTCCACCATAAGACCCAAGCTATTGAGTAATTCTCAGTTATAATAGGAAGCCCCACGAACCAAATGAAGTGCTTGACCCTCAAGTGCCATTGCAAATAATTGTATTTTTCATTGCTTGTTACATCTGCATGACTGTCGACCATAACCTTGGAAATATTTTCAAATACTGCCCAGTTTTCATATTTTCCATCAAACGCAGGAAAAGGTATTGATGGCAGTAACCCCTGTGACTGACTGATTAGTATCACTGCATGTACTGCCCATACTAGACGATGCTTCTAATGTAGGCACTACCAACATGGACCCTGTCTCCTGTGATGGCAATAACCTCTCAATGTCTCACTTAAGTTTGTAGTTAAGTCCCTTCAAAATCTGACTCATTATTCACCTCCAACAAATAATGAAATCCATCCAACTTATTCCAAATTTCTCTTAAAGCAGCATAACGCACCTTGATCTATTTTGTCTCTTGACCTAACAGAGCCACAAAACGTTCAATTCTTGTCAAAGACTCCATGACAACTCCTTGCCTCTTTATAAGAGCCTAAATCTCCTTTGGATTAGTGATAGGAACATGAAAATGAAGGAAACTGTATTAGGATAATAATTGTCTGACCTGCCTTGTCAAGTCGGACCTCAACTGCAGTGCCCTCATGCTCTGCCAGTAGGAGCACTGGTGTAACACTTGAGTTGAATCTCATCTGTGTGCACGATGCCCTCAGACTCGAACACAGCTCACTGTAACCGTCGCCAACACAGCAATCTGTCATACTGTGAAGAGATTAACACTGTATGGTGCCTTGTTTTCCCCAAATAAATGACAATACCTTGTACAGAGCACCCTTTAGAGAGTCAGGCCATGCACCGTGGTACACAAAATTGTGACACACACGTACCTAATGCCCACGAAACTCGTCACCATTTCCACATTGAATTGCAGCCTGGAGGGCAACAAAAAATGTTTTCGGAATAATTGCTATTAGTATTAGTGGGCTGTAACAATGAGTAATGCAGATATAAGTACAACTGTATTTGCACTACTCAAGTGTAACCCATGAGCCACTGAATGCAAACACCATTTACTCCAACCTCTTGCCACACATGTCGTATTAGGATCATGCTACATTCCAGCAGTACATCATCCCATCCAGATGCTGGAGTACACATCTCTATCAGTCACCTCAATACATAAACAGAACACCCAACACCTAGGCACCTGGGATTTGTGCATCCCTGATGTATGAGAAGAAAAAATGGGAACAGTACAGTTGTCAGACCAAACGAATACGGTTGTAAACATCATTAATAGATTGGTCTTTGTTAGGGAGTTAATGTATCCAGGGAGGTAGCTGTATTTACTTTTTGCATGAATTTCATGCTTCAAAATATTACAGCAGCTACTCTGACTGTATACAGTATCTTGTACAGACATAATTTTTCAAAGAACTGCACAACAGCTTGTCACGTCACATGTTAGCCTGAGCGTGTACATAGTAGAAAAGAAATACTGCGTGGTGAACTGTACTGCCAGTTTTGCAATTTTAGTGTACCATACCCATTGTGAACAAAAAAGATAGTATAACTGAGCATTTTCATTCAGTACAAAAACTGTCATTCTCTATATCTGTCACTAATAAGTGCAGTTTTAGTAATATCTTTTTTGAATCAACTCAACGATGTCTACAAAATACTCTCTTATGTTGCTTATGTAACATTATCTTTAACTGTGCTTTCATGTGCGTTAAATTGTTTCCCAGCAGTTGTGTTTGTCGACGTAAAAGAAATGATGTAATGATCAGCCTACATGGCACAATGCACCATCAACCGAAATTACACAGGTGATTTCCCAAGAATATTTGGTCACTTTGTCACCATAAACACTTCATGTCTTAAATAATAGTGTGTCTCAATAAAACTGTATCATGTCAATAAATGAAATATGTAACCAATAAAAACACATACTGTACCTGTGAAAGCACAGGGTAACTGTATATACCATGTGCTTGGGAAATACAAGTCCACGCATTTCTCATGTTTGTAATATGAAGAAAAGAAACAAATGAAAACACTTGTTATTTTACATATGTGAGTTATAAGTTACAGGTGTATCTGTTGAGTTGAGCAAACAGTTTAAAACCATGCATTAATTACACGTTTTGATGATAAAACTGAATAAGTAAGAACAACTACACCAAGGGTTCTAAACCTTTTTTGGACCTTGAACTCCTTGGAATCTGATGAAAGCTACAGTCCCACATCCCCTAACAATGCATATGAACACACAAATTCGCATACAGTTTTATTCCAATGACGACTGATTTCCTTCACATACAATATAAAAACAATCTTGGCAAAGAATTTTGTTTCTCTTGTTCCCAGCTGCATGTACCAACATGCAAAATGTGAACTTTGTTTCTGTACCAACTTACACCACCAATGGCCACCTTTTCATTCACTATTGTTTCTGTTTCTTTAACCATGGACTTACCAGTCCTGACACACACAAGTTATTAAGCAATGTATTCTGGATCACTGGTACATGTGGCACATTTTAGACAATAAAAGTGTCATCTTAAAACAGATGTGACCAAAAGTCTACAGCCTCATTTATTTATTTATTGTATTCAAACATAGTCAGATGTCACTTCTTAAGACAACCCAGCTACTGGCCCCTATAACATGATTTAAAATCACCTGTTCTTGAATGATAAAAAAAATAAGGATAAAGTTGATGCTGTGCATGTCATGAAGGCATATAAGGAAGATGAGGTACAGCCCCATTCATTTTGTACTCCAGCACCAGATGCAGGTCAGTGGTCGGATTCGAGCCCCAGCCACTTCATCAAGAGGGAAAGATCTCCAGAACGGGTTTCAGTATACCTGTCATAAGGATAAGTAGCTGAAAATTCCCTCAAGCAACAGGACACAGAAAATATCAGGCTGGAAATAAAATTCTGCACATTAACATGAACCCACAGAAGTTGCTAACAAGAAATGATGGAAAATACAAGTGAAACAAAAAGAGGAATTAACTGCAAGAGGGAAGGTAGAGTATAAACCTCTACTACAGCAATGTGGCCACATTATCCTAAACTGTAAGATATTGCGAAGCCAAAATCACAGAAATAAACATCATGTTTCAGAAACTCACTACCAGTATTGTTAACATAATTATACTACAGCATTCCACTTGTGTATTACCTCAAATTAAAAGCAGATATGAGCTCCTTTCCACCCTTCCTTGTGATAAAATTATGGCTGAGTAAACCAGGTTGGTAGGAAGCTGAACTCTGATGGCCCTGGTATCTTGACTACTGTAACATCTTCATGTGGTCTCCAGTCAAACTTCCAGACTGTATCGGGACTCTCCTCCACCACCACACTCCGAACAAAACTCAGAAACCGGTCACAGAAGTTCATGCATATGCTTGGATCCCAAACATTCTGCAACAAAGATGAATGTTCGAAAATTTGTTATTCATCACTAGGGACAGTTTTCTTCCCTTCTCTGTTGGGAAATGGTCAGTTGTGCTACGTACAATGAGAACAACATCAGTCTACTTTGAAAAATGTCATAGCCAAAGGACTGTATAACAAGACAGGCAATGCGTGTATGACGTAACAATGAGGCGCATTCATGCCATCACTGTTATTTTGGTAAGCAATAAGTATTACAAATATATTCTGAGTGTGTGTTTGTAGCCCCAGGTATTAAGCATACATTGCCCACTCACCATATTGTCATCTGTGGCCTGTCCAGCTCTACAATACTTTTTAACATTATCTCATAAATGGCATGATACTTGAAAAAGAAGTTATTGAACACAAAATGTGTCTGACTTTCTCTAAACATTTCTCATTCCAAGAAGAAATGAGCAAGATATGATAATAAATATATATTTGTCTTCAAGTAAAGTACTCAGTTTTCTTGTCAGATTTTAATGAAACTTGAATTTTCTCAACAGGCTTTCGAAAAATACACAAATATCAAAGTTCATAAAAATCCGTCCAATGGGAGCCAACTTGTTCCATATGGATAGACAGACAGACCTGATGAATGTGCCTAAAATTAATGACCTTTATATAAAACCACTTCAGCTGAAAAACCTGCAACGTGATTCCCTAAGATGATCATGTAATTCAGGCTGCAGCTTCTTAATGAGTCCTACAATTCCTGTGCAAAGAAGTGGCTTTGTAAATCCAACAAAATTTAATTGTATCTTTATGTCAATTACAGGTTACTGTAGGCTTGTATTCAGTACACACTACAAGAAGGTCTGATGACAAAAGATTGAGAGCTGACATGTATTTCATAATACAGACATCACTTTATAGCAAAAATTTAATAATGTCATAAAATCAGACCCATATACAAACATGACATTACTACTCTACTGCTGTCAGAAGGAATGTACACAATAACTAATCAAGGGCATACACCCTAACAACCATGATGAAAATAACAACACTACAAAACAATTCTGAAAAAGAGAAGTTAATTTGAATATGTTTTACCCATATTTAAATTTATCAACAAAGGGCCACTTCACACACACACTGTAGTCAACAGATACGTTGAGCTTTCACTCATGGGGTTACAGGGACACAAGTGGTTTTCTTTGTATAATATGTGTGCTGTGACAGGTATGCACTTCCTGGTGAACTGCAACATGGTGATCACCCACTCACCTTATTCCCCTGACCAAGCATCAGCTGACATTTTTCTATTCCCTAAGTGAAAAATGCCCTCAAAGAAAGAAGATTTCAGGACTTCAAAGATATCAAGAAGAATGTAACTGCTGAATTAAATGCAGTCCCTTTACATATCTTTGATAACTGTTTTACGAAACTTGTAGAAAGACATAAAAATTACATTGCAATCTAGGGAAACTACTTTGAAGGAAAATAAAACAATTTTCTTCTTATTCGCACACATCTCTTCTGATAGAATGAGTCCCAGAACTTGACCGTTTGACCTCATAATTATTGAAGGTACACGTGAATACCCTAGTCACAATTAGCCAAAACACATATTACAGAACACTGTAAAAATGTCAGTATGTTACAGAATATATCACTGATAATACCACGAAAATTGTGATGTATCAACCCAGAAGAAGAGGATGCTTGGAAAGATCAAAGCACTACTTTTTTATGATTCTTACAATTGTATGTTACGCTTAGATTCTCTACGTGTTGCACCCTTGATCAATGACTCAGAACAGCACTTTCTGTCAGACTCAACTTTTCACCTGTAGACAGAAACATTCAGTTTCCAAAACATTGTAGTTTGTTCAAAATACTAGATGATGGACACAGTTCATGAACCATCCAATCATAACTCACAGGTTCTTTGTAGTAACTGCACTTGACCTAAAGAAAGATGACGATGAATGTAACACACACATTAAAAATTTGTCCCGGTCCATGCCAATAAGGAATATAAGGAGAGGAGAGGTATAGCTCCACTAATTCTTAATCTAGGCAGTAGGTGGAGGTCAGTAGTCAACTACACATTCCAGCCATATTACCCCTGGGAAAGACCCCCTGGTACCCACTGAATATGAGGCTGGGTGGACCCCAAAGCTGGTCTGGATGGTTGCCAGGATTCACACCCCAGACTACCCATCCTGTAGCTAGTTGCTATACCATTTATGCCACCACAGCACATAAAACCTCTCATTACTGTCTTCTGCTAAAATAAATGTCCTACCTAGTGAAGGAACATTCTGGTATATGTCCTCTGACTTTCCAATAAAGTTGATGTATTAAATCTTTCCTGTTTAGAATCTGACTCTATCTGTAACAAATGGTGACAAAAATAGTGCTCACCCCAGCCATTCTGGGAATTTTTAGAACTTCAAAGTTTTCCAACTTATGCACCATGCCCCAGTCATCTCGGAACCCACATACAATTTGACTCGTGCCCACAATAAAACTTTGGCTCCACCATCTGATGAGTTTGAATCTGAAATGGTACGAAAATTACAAACCATGTTTATTGGCATGATCAGCAGAAGTAGATGTAACACCTTCAGTTCTCAGAAAATGAACAATGATCCTCAACTTAATATCTGACTGCCAAACCCTACAGTAACTGATGTAAAAATCACCGTTTCCAGATCATACAATTAGTTCAACCAAACATCACAAATTCTGGTAAGATTCTGTCTTCGATACCAACATGGTGGTCAAACAACATCAGTAGCACCCAGTGTGAATATCTTGATATTCTGCACGAGGAACCCAGCAACCAGCTGTGATGTGATCCATGGACCATATCAACACTGACCGATGCTCCGTGACATTCACTCCCAATTTTGATTTATCTGTCTAACTGTCCTGAGCCAACCACTGTTCAAATTATCAAGAACAGCACAGGAGCAGGGTCTATGTATGTCCTGCCCAACATCCACACAACCCTTACCTCTTGAAGTTCTGATTCTGTCGAGCTGTTTCAATGAAACGGCTTGTTTTCAACTCAATGAACTGGGCCTCAGCCAGCTCTGAACAGCTGTTTATCACAGATGTGCTTTTAACGCCATCCATTTCTGCTCCAAACAACAAGCAGTGATTATTCAGCTTTGCCCTGAACATCACACACAGCTCTTCCTTTTCATTCACAGGTTTTGTCACATCAGGTATTCCATCTGGTTTGTCTTAAAAAAAAAAGAGATGAATTTTTCACCAACTGAACCACACACCTATAACAAAGTCATTCATTTAATATTCACAGTTCCACCAAACGTATATCAATTCTTTTTTGACGTCATTCATTTCATGCAATGGGATACAGTTCTTCATACAAAACCAACAATTTACACATTCATAACATATGCAATGACACACTGTTCTCTCTTACATGTTTCGCCAGCTGATCACTGTCTTTATCACCACACCGACATTCAAAACCTGATAAAAGTGATACACTTGTAATGATGAAACACATCATACCATGGTTATATTTCATCCTTGTTAGAATGTAAAATATAGCAAACTGTTGTATGTGTAGTTACAATTCTTAATACTAATACAATATTATGTGCTGCGCAGTGCCCCATTAAAATTGAGTGTATGTCATCTTAATTTACAACACATTTGTAATAACAAACACACTGTGTTATACTGATATCCAAGTCCTGTTCATATGATGTAAAATGTGGTATAATGGCAGAGGTGTGGTAAAAGTTCCACTTGCTAGATAAGTTGCACTGTATTTCTCAGTTCTCTAGCAACTGTAACTTTTACCATGTATATGCCATTGTACCACATTCTTTATCAAATAAACAGACTATAAACTGTATGTTCCAAATGTTTGCAGTTTTGTGTAACAATGCAAACAGGGAAGAACTGGTAAGGTCTCTTTCACAGGTTTAGCGGATGGACCCTCAAGCTGAACCCACCCTTTCTTGTGCTGAGGCTGTGTATTGGTAGAGCTACACTTCTACCTTCCAGCTGTACCTCCATGGCAAGTTATAGGGTGACTGTTACCTTATACTGCAAGCAGAGAAAAATGCAATAGAAAATGTGGCTCTGTGATTCTATGCAGCAACAGTTCTTGGAGTTTAGGTAGTTCCCTGCACCATCAACCACTTCTGTTGATCTGTACTCTGTACCCTCTGGTAACACTAAAAAAATTTCCAATCACAGCTTTCTGAACCAATGAAATTACATATTCATCAACGACATGCACTTATTCCAACAGTTTACAGTCTATCACATAGCTAATTCCACACAGCAGAGCTAATAGTTTCTCAGTTAGTCAGGAAATTTCCTGCTTAAGAAGCCTGACGGTACATTACCACGTTCACCACAGCCCGCGACTTGTCCTTATCCTAAGCCACATCAATCCAGTCAACACACCTGAAACCAATTTCTTTCAGATCCATTGTAATATTCACCTCCCATCCATGTCTAGTTCTTCCAAGTGGTCTCTTTCCTTCAGGCTGCCCCCACAAAAACACTGCATGCCGTTCCTGTCCCCTATAGGTGCCACATGCTCCACCCATTTCATTCTTCTAGATTACTCAGAAAGCAGTTTGTGAAAAGTACAAATCATTAAGCTCTTCAATGTGCTATTACCTCCATTCCCCTGGTACTTCAACCATCATAGGCCCAAATACCTCTCTCACCACATTATTCTCACTTACCCTCAGCCTAGTTCTTCCCTTCAAGTGAGCAACCAAGTTTCACACCACTATAAAACAACAGGCAAAATTTGAGTTCTGTATGTTTTAAAATTTCTATTTTTGGAAAGCATAGAGGAAGACTGAAGATTCTGGACCCAATGGTATCAAGCATTCCTGGAGTTCAATCTGCTCTTAATTTCTTTGTGAAAGAATTTGGAATTGTGAGGTTTGTTCCCAAATATATGACCCTTGCTACACTTTTAAAAATATTTATTACCTGCCTTCATATTTTGACTGACCTACATTCTGTTAATGAGACATGAGCATATACAGTTGAACTCGGTTATAACATCATGAAAGGGACCAAGTAAGCCGTGTCATTATAAAAGAGTGTCGCTCTAAGCAACATGTATGGTGAAAGTTAAGGATAATATTTTAAGACACAATACAGGTCTGCCCACCTAACTGAATCATAGGCTTTCTTAAAGTCTGTCAACAGCTGATGCTCTACTCCACTATATTCCAATTTTCTCTCAACAATTTGAAGAATGCAGAATATATTATCAATAATACATCTCTTATTTTAAAATCCACACTGATGATCCCCAATAATTTCATCTAAATATGGAATTAACCTTCACAGATATAAGCTGGATAAAACTGTATGCAGTAAATAAGTGACATACTTTGATAACTACTAGTCTGTTTTTAGCACCTCACCCAACCCCAGAGCTGGTAGACCACCCCTTGTAACCTTTCCACGACTGATTATCCAATATATTTGCAGCTACCACCCCCTCCTCCCATCTGGAGGCCTTGTTCTCCATCCAAGGCATGAGGACATGACACGGAATGGTGACATGACCCCATTTATCATGGATTCTTCCATTTATGATATATAAAATTTTCAAGGAGTCTGTTACATCCTAGAAAGTTACCTGAGCTCATGTACTGCTCAAACTTGAAGCCCCATGATGAAAACTGCTTATCTCTATCTGTCATCTGTTCCTCGGAAATGCGCTTCCTTTCTGTCTCCTTAGCACAAAGAAAGATTGTTCCTTTCCACTTGGTTGCACAAATAATCCAGTCTTCATTCTTCTCGTATGGAGTGCGCATCAACACTGTCAGCAAACCACGGAAGCACACAAAATCAGCTGACATCCTGCAATGATTTGCGTACAACTCGTAAGGGTTGGTGGGAAAAAAACTTTATCTTTTTGTAATTATGCAGTCATTACATGACATTATAGGGATGCAATTTCAGCTTCATCCTACACAGAAGCAGTCACAAACTAATACAGTAATGATAAGTGTATGTTTTACTGAATTATGTCAATAACGAGTATACCAAATGACCGGATAACAGTAAGTAAATGGAAAGGTAATGGACGGATGCAGTCATGGCACAACTTGTCTGTACTATTCCATCACTTCCCTGCACGGACTGAAGAAGACACTAAAAACCTTGACAAAGATAATAAGCATCCTAACCGCAACCCGAACGGAACACTACGCCAAAAGCGTTACTGCTTACTGATACAATTAATCTTCCACGACTCTTATTCACTACTCACGTAAAATGTTGTATGCATAAGCAAAATGTCAACAAGTTCATCATACCAAATACACCCTTCGAAAATATAGCTATAGATGACTTCAAAACGTACCAGTCTCCGCCGTTTGAATTCTGTAGCAACCATCTTAAAAGGTTATCTATTTTTTCATCATAACTGTCATCTTTCTTTTGGGCAAGTGTTCGTCCACGGTCCAAGTCGAATTTCACATTAAAATCTGTAGGTAAGTGAATGTACTTTAACCGACTTAAATCTCCACAGTATTTGCGATCACAATCGATGCTAAAATATCCAATCACTCGTGGCCTACTATAAGCAGGAAAATTTCCGCCACTTGCATTTTCCTTCGTTTTGAAAGTATTACTCGTCATTATCACAAACCGCAACCTCAAATCCCCCACCAGATAGTCTGTGCCCACAACCACAGATCTCCCCCTAACCCTCAACACACGCCTTGCTTATCAGATCACCGGTTGAGTACGGATTAGTATTCAGAGACGGTATCACAGATGAAATCATCAATGCGTTCTTTCCAGAATAGACTAACACAATAAGTAGCTCGTATGCAACGTTCCGTGCGACAAAGTGTTGTTACCCGTGGTGACATATTAAATGAGAAAAAGTCTTTTAACCATTTCCCTGAAAAAGCTAAAACAAAACGCCGGATAAATTTTGAAGGCTTTTTAACTATTTATGGAGATAAACACTATCAACAAGCAGCATCAGTTTTCATAGCGAAGTAAATCGATGTAGTTTCACCTTATTACGTAACAGTAATTATCACTGAAGAATTCACCTTGAGCCATTTTATGGTTGGAAGAGTTTGCCATTCAGATATCTCTCACTACTACTCTAAATTTTCTTGATAATAACTGAAAAATAAAAAAACCAACTAGATGCCACTTGATATTTTATTGTACTTCTTATGGGTTCAACATGTTTCAAGCATTACTATGCCCATCATCAGGATCTCGCGACTATGATGTTTACCACATTAGTCCGGACACTACTCCAGCCTAACTCCACCTCACCTCCAAAATACAGCAAAACAAGAAAGACACGACCAATGTGGTAAAAAACATTATAGTCCTACATAGTCATAGTAGGACTAGGACAATGATGCACGGTCCAATAAACATCAGATTTCTTGATTATTTTCCACTACCCGACGAGTCACCTGCTGCGGGTGCTGCGAATTCTCTCTTTATTTTCTGCTCTAGTTCCTGTTGATTCTAGGCTTAGAGACGAAAACTTTACATTTGAGCACAACCATAAAATTCAATCACAGGCGGAGAGATAGGGTGACCGCGCAGGGCATGGAACTCCACCGCCACGAGAAATGACGTGGAAACATTTCTTCTAGAATTTTCATTGATGTCCTTGCAACTTTGGTAAACCAGCGTAATCGTGGAATCGCTCTTTCTTCAGTATGGTTCAAACAAGATTGGGTAACAGCATACACAGCAAGGGCATCAATGAGTGTCCTACGAGAAATGCTTCCACAACACATCCTTTCTGGTGCCTGTGATGTTCCATGGCCTGCGCGTTCACATCCTTGGGATTAATTTCATAGGGCTATCTCAACAGTAACGTTTTCATCTCTAACCCTAGAACTATCGAGGGACTAAAGCAAAGACGGAATAAATCGCAGCAATCCCGGAAGAGATGACTCGTCAGACGATGGAAAATCTTCGAGGAAGACAGGAGCAGTGTTTGAGAAATGATGGGAAACATCCCAGTGATGTTTTTTCAAGGCACTACTGTAATACAGGGCGACCACAGTACGTCCAGTGTGCCGTGATGGAGTTGAACATAGGAGCGAGACGTGATAGTGTGTGCCCACACAGACCAATCCCCACCCCCTTAAAACGAACAAGCCAAACGGGACTGACTTGGGGTACTGTATAGGCTACCTCACTGTGGAAAAAGGTATTCCCCTTTCCAAGGAAACCAAATGGTCTGCGATGGTCGTTACCACCATCATCAGGGTACAAGATGAAAAAATTTTGCCGCATGGGTATTAATGAAAGTTATATATTACAAATTAATGCATTAAAGGAATATTTAAATTAATGTAGTACTGGAACAAATGCATAATAGTCAAATATGTTTTATCGTATATTATTAATAACCACATGTTTCGGTCGCAATTGCGACAATAATCCCATGATAAGTGGGTCCCATTCAAGTCTGCACGGAGTGTCCTCGGTTTGCGGATATAAGAAGGGCCTCCCATATCGAAGGTAGCTGCGAATATATTGAATAAGCAGTCAGGGACAGGCGATAAGGTGTGGTCCTCAAGCTTGAGAATTAGGAGATGTGTTAACAACTCCTCACCCTAATAATTGGTCTTGTTACGAAACCTATAAAATTGCTTCGGGCCAGGAATTATCCTTTAATGCGACCTAAGCAATGGAAAACGGATGTACGAAAATTTTGTTACAAGAGTGTAATGTGAATTGGGGAGAGAGGATATTTTCAAACCCACAATTGGGATTGACAATCTATATCAAGATGATAACGATAAAGATGTTAGAATAGTAAAAATTTCCACGTCAAAAAATTTTGTTGTTAACATCAAGGTGTTCCAGCACCGAAATATTCATAAACACATCTGGGCCAACTCATGATTGGAAGAACCGCAACAAGATTTATCACATATTCGTAGATAGGAGATGGCCTTCGAGTATCTTCGATATACAATTTTTCAGGGGGGGGGGGGTTTGACTGTGATACTGATCATTTTCTAGTAGTTCAAAAAGTGAGGGAAAGATTGGGAGTAAGTAAACAAGACGCCCAGAATTGTTTTGTGCAAAGATTAAGGTCTCAAACAGGTTTGCAGCATTGGAGAATTTAAATGATAGCAAGGGCAAAAACAAACATCAAAAACAATATCAAAACCTCAGCTAAAGACTGGCTAGGTGCATGAATGGAAGCAGCATAAACCATGGTGTAATGAAGTATGTTCACAATTTTTAGATCAAAGAAGCAGGTAGAAATGTCGTGTTTACAGGATCCAAACCAAGGCAATGTACATAAACTAGACAACGTAAGGAGTGAAGTAAGGAGTCATTTCAAGAACAAAACAAGCGTTATCTGAAAGCTAAAATTGATTAACTTTAAATTAACAGTAAAATAAATAATATCGGACACTTGTATACGGGCATCAGCCTAGAACTTATATAGTAAAGGACAAGGGTGATTTGGTTACAGACTCCCACAATATATTGGATAAGTATAGGAAACATTTTTCTCAGCTATTGACTTTACATGGTGTTAGTAATGTTAGGCAGACAGTAATATATATGTTAAGCTCAAAGATCGAAAACGCTCATTGAGCGGAAAAACGACCACAACGCCTTGTGGCATTACAGAAACAGCCACAACGCGAAATTTCGTGTTGTGGCTGTTTTTTAAACAACCGCAACGCGTTGTGGCATGTGAAGATATGCCGTGATGCGAAAGTCGTGTCGTGGCTGATAAAGGAAATGACCACAAGAAGTTCGGACTTCATAAAAATAACACAGCCACGACGCGATGTGAGACAAATTTCAACATGCCGAAGGGTCAGTTAGTGTCAGTGTTGTCAGTTAGCGAGTATCAGCTCTACTTCGTCGAATACTGCTCATAATGGGCCACTAATTGTTACTCCTCTCGAATTCCATGATCCTAGCCCACTCCGTTTTGCTCGAATCACCCTATTTTCTCAGTCTGCTCTCTGCTCGCTATCGAATCAAACCTCATATGCTCAACTGAATGCCCGTGTTCCAAAACAAGCCAACCATAGAGCTGAGGGGCGGAGACATGGTTTGAAAGCGTCAGTCAACCTCCCTCGACCTTCTTAGCTGTTCAAGCGTTTAACCACATCGTTGAGCTCAGTGACAGACGTCTTAAACCTTAACCGGAATTGCACTTACGCTATCGAGTATGTCGTCGCGTTTTAATAACTCGGCGTGGACAAACTGAGGGCCATTACTCAGGAGGCAATAGGCCTTTGTGAAGGAGCATAACATTGGATGGAAAGCTTCCTGGAATTCGAACCCGGATTGTTCATATCTAAGGCGAAGGCTCGCGCCAAATTGCGCACATAGGTGAGGCCGCCATGCATGGGGAAAGGGCTGACCGTGCCCAGTCTTTGCGTATTATACCATGGCATTCCAGTACAACTGAGGAAAAGAGCATGGAGAAACCTCTGCCAGGGGAAGTCGAAAAGTGCCAGTTGGGCACCATGCAGAATGTCAGCGTGGTCATATTTTGACAAGTTGCCAAGCCAAATTTGTCAATCTCGTTCTACCTTGGTATGGTTTAGGAGACCTGGGTCAACAGTTGTTTAGTGTAAGTATCTTCCAAGTTGCCTAACTAAGGGGTTCCCTGCATCAACCAGTTTTGATACGTACCTCTTGCTTGGAGACCTGGTGTGGTCGGTAAATAATGTTTCTCTCAAATCCTCGCGAATTTTGCTCGTTACCACTGCGCCAAGTTGCATTGGTAGCCATGAGAATTCACTTGGATTGAAGCACCTGCAGTTTCCTGAAATAGGTCCAAGCGGCGAAACACCAGATGGAACCCGCTTAATCCATCATAGGACCGATGTGCTGCTTATGTAACAGACCTCCGTTTCTGAAAGACAGGCCACTCCTTCTGTGCACAATAGGTCCCAATACTCCCAGTCTTTCTGCCGCTCTTTACTCACCTGATCGACGAGTCGCCCATGTCAGTCGCGTATCAAGGGTCACCCCAAGATAAAGGGCGGTACCGACCTAGAGGATTGCCACCCGAAGGGCTGAACTGCTCGGGGTGTCGGTTTGCGCTTACCGGCCTTAGTGAGAAGAATCGCACTACTCTTCCAGCCCTGATGGCGATCCTCCATTCTCTCAGCCACCGCTCTAAGTCGCTGAGTGGATTCAGTTCTTCATTAACAACTGTTACGTAACGAGATTAAATTTCATTTTATTGTTTCTTTTGTGCCGCACGCTGTATTACCAATTCCCTTTGCATCACTGTGCTAAAAATATCGACATATCATAAGTTGTGACTTGCATTAGTTATAAATTTTTACTGTGATTAACATTGTATTTTTATTGCAAATAATGTATAGAAAAATGTGAGTACTTACCTCGTCATTCTGTGTATTGAATTTCACGCTGCCAGAATGCGGATCATATTTCCTTACGGTTCCCACATTGCCTACGAAGTTCAACGGGACTGTTCCGTACTGTAGTACCCTGTTTTCCGAGTTGAGTCGCCACTGTCGCCATGTTGTTTCTATGACTATCGTCCGTGCGAGTGCGCCAATGTCACCGCCCCGCCTGTTCAAACTGTGCTCGATGTTGCCTCACCTTCCAAATTATCGTTCATGTTTATAATGTACACATACAAGCGCACAAACATACACAATTACATGTTTGTCCCTTTCTATTAAAAAGCGATGGCCCTAAAATGGTCCAACATTAGTACCTGATTTTTTTCACGATGAGACATCCCCTTGTGTGTTAACAAACCACAACATATTAAACAGAACACCAGGTTTTATCAATTTTATTCACGGCTACATGTTTCGGCTCTGACTGCGAACCATCATCACGCCTTATATATATATATATACTGATACAGGAAAAATTACATCCTACTCAAGACGTGGATCTCCCATTTCACATTAAAAGTACAATACACGTTTTAATGTATATGAAACATGGAGGATCGTCAGCCATGGAATGCCTGCGTATACATAAGTATCTTATATAAAAATGAAGGTTAAAAGACTAAAAGTTGGCAAGTTAATAAAATATAAAATTATAATATATAAGTAGCAATATACTAGTTACAACTACGCTACCGGATGCAGTTAGGATAAGAATGAAATATGTAACCAAGTGCAGTATCTTTCTTTAGTATTATTTGAAGTCGTGTAAAACTAATCCGACGTTACTCTTGTACGGTGCCTCTACCAGACCCAAAAGTCGGATTTCTTTCACAGAATTTCAAATACATCTAAAGAAAGATACTGTACTTCGTTACATACTTAATTCTTAACTGGGTCTGGTATACTGCCACCTATATATTACATTTTTCGTTATTTCCTTCTTTACTAGGGAAAGTATTAGCAGTCCCTTTTGTCTCTCAGAGACGCTTAAAAACGATGTTGTTACAAATCATGGTTTATTTAATATCACTCTGCTTCCCGTCTGAATATATATGAATATTTCATTCAGTCTGTGAAACACTAATTTCTTCAAGAGCAAACAATATGTCACTGCCTTACACTATCTGTGTACAATGATTTGTAGAGTTTGGTTCTGAAGTGAATATAAGCTCCAAAATTCACTTCATCATAACTTGAGTCAAATAACAACATATGGCTTGCCACTTCCTTCTCCTGGACCTACTACTGTTGTGGACTTTCTCCATCAATCCGTATGAAGGTCATACCATATTCGCATTTGTAATTCAGTCATATTCCAAGTCATAAAATGATAAATTGGTTGGTTCTTGCATTATGAGTTTATCATCACCACCACCTTCACTGAAAAAGTGAACACAAACGGTCGCAGTTAATAACAACTGAAGGTGCATGTAACAGTACACTTACTGCTTAATGAAATGAGAGAGCAGTTGTTTAGTTACTGAAACCTTAGCCTCATTTGCTATTCCTCTGCGATTTCAGGCTTCCGCCTGCAAATGAAATATTCATTCTTCTGGGATTTTACGCAGCGTTGGCTGGTAGTTTCTTTCCGTACTGCTTTACCCTTGAAGATGGGAACAATTGGTTGTCCCGAAACGTCAGTTAACAACCAACGTTGATCTGCCCATTTAAAATGTTTCAACATACGCAAAAAAGAAAAAAAAAATGAATGATGGACTTCACGTTCCAGAAGACAGCCGTATTCATAGCCCATATTGCTAAGATCCATACACGCTTCGTAACAAATGCTTTTTAAAAAGGTACTTCGCGCATCAGTTGTACCAATATATTGATTTGATATCATACAGAATGTAATATAAACCCATAAAGCTAATTAAGTCGTGAGAATCGTAGAAAACTGCCACATACTCTGGTAAACAAACGCTAAGTTCCGTTGTATATATTGTACATTTTCCATGCAACTACATTACATATACAATACGCCATGCCAACTTGTTGCACAATGTTTTTTTTATTAATTAATGCTAAGACATGTTTCGACCTGAGTCCTTGACCATCTGCAGGGAGCTCGTGGGTTTTCCGATGTGTGCAGTTTATGTGCCAACTTACTTTGTGGCAGTTCACATATGTGTATGACATAATTAAAACCCTTAAAATCAGTTACAGATAACATAAAACTATATTCAGCTTGCACTGGTGTAATCTGTTGTGTCAAGACATGTGTTTGATCTTCCTTCAAATGAAATGGTCCTGCAATCCGGTTTCAGATTTTTCACGTTCCGGCTATTCATGAAGTACAGCCTATTCATGCACAGCCGGAACAAGAGGTATCTGCAACCGGATTCCGGGAATGTTTCATTTGAAGAAAGGTTAAACATAGATGTATGCACACAACAAATTACACCAGTGACTAATTAATATGACCTTATACCAAAAAAAATTAAGTACTTTTAACATTTTAATTTTAATCATACTTGTAAACTGCTATCGAATAAGAGGACACATGGAAAAAAACTACAAGCTCCCTGAAGATGGTCCAGAACTGAAGCCGAAACATTTCAGACTAATAATACGTAAGAACATTGTGCAACACAGTACTATACATTTCCATAATTTTATTTTTGTGTCGGGACCAGAGGCTTACCTGGATTTTGGAGCCGCTATGCAAAGCTTGTTATCGTGCCGTCATACTAGTGAGGCACACGGCCAATTTTTATGAAATTGTAGCAAATAAAAACTTTGTTTTCAACTAAAACAGTTCTATATCTTCAATCTCTACAATAAACCAATCGTTAGAAAATTTCACTCTTTACCATTCAGGTTTTTCTTTTCCTTTTTTTTCTGCCCTCACTCATTATGTTTCATTGTGCCGTATATTTCTGAAAGCGACAAAATTTTAATATAAATCAAACGTTAAAATGAAATAAAATATACACTTCATCAAACACAACTATATTTTATTTTATTAATTTAAAAAGTGGCCACCATTTAAATTAATAAAATATAAGACAGTTGTGTTTGATGAAGTATGTATTTTATTTCATTTTAACATTATACTCAATGGAACGGGATGTCCTCTACTAAAAAATAAATAAATAAAAACGGTCAGACATGCTGAAGCCTATTCACGCAAACTTTAGCTCTTGCAAATACTCATAAATTCCCCTAAACGGCAGATGGTGTTCAGTTGGGGTAAAATAACTGGTTATTATAGTCAGTACGCATTGTCACTGGACATTAAGTCATGTTGGTGTGAGATGTAGTGAAGCCACTGAAAATTAAGTGGGGGTGATAAAAAAAGGGGGTGTTGCAAAACAGAAGGTTTCCATCTACTTGTCCTCCTTCTTGTAACCTGTGTAATAAAAATATCAGTGTCTTTTGCTTTACAAATCTGTAGCAACTTCTGAGAACATGTGGGGTTGATACACCCTAAAGTGCACAACTTACTGCAATAGGTCTAAGGATAAGGTCTGTGTACCACAATGAAATCACAGGTTTTGCAACAATTTTTAGGTATTTCTCCTCTCCCATGCGTGCCCATCTAATTCCCTTGCACCTGGTCGTCCACATAACATATGGTCAATAACATGTTATCCTTATATAGTTTTTTTAATCCAACCTCCTTATATAGTTTTTTTTTTAACCCAGCCAGTCTTCCCCCTTAGGGCCACACATTACCCTCAACACCTTGTTCTCCAGTACTCTAAGTCTGTGTTCTTACCATAATGTGACAAACTAAGTTCCACATTCTTAAAAAAACAGCAGAAAAAATTAGTTTTGTTACACATATTAACTTTCCCATACACTTCACAGGAAACATACACTCAACCTTAAAATTAATATGCAGTCTAGGATGTAACTGAATTCTTTGATAGTGTCACAGTGGGAAGATAAAAATAGTTCATATGTTAATACACACAAAAAAATGGTATTGAATCTACGTTTATAAACACTGAAGCTATCATATAGCTGGGTTTAATACCTGGTATTCTTCATCAGTAAATGTGGCACAATGACATGTCACAATGGGGAGGTGGATGTACAGCTCCAACCCATTCATTATCTTGGTCCTAAAAAAGGGTGGGGATCGGCACTGTGCCCCAGCCACCAGAGTTGGTACCCAATTTCCCCTGCTGTGTCCTCACCTGTATTTTGGTGTTGCCCTGATGTTGTTTAAGCCACTTGATGTAATCACAGGACCTACCTTGCATTAAACAATGTTGATGTGCACCAACACCAAATTCAAGCTTCCCAAATTACCTGCTCTCCAATATAATTAAGATAGGAATTATGATAATGGTTGTTGACAGTTGGTTTGATACATGGTAAGGTATGGCAAGTTGTGGGCGCCAGAAATTATAAGTTTACTTGCTGGAGAGTAACACATGATGGGATGTGTTAAGTAGGTACTTACATGGGAAGGGATCATGTAGGAACTAACTCAGACTGAGTAGACTACAACAGCTTTCTCACAGGAGTATTACATGGCAATAACTCAGTACGTGCAGGTACCACATTGTTCAGCCAACACTGAACACAAAGCTCCAATTTCAGGATATATATTTCTACTACGAACTGCGAGTGATGATTTCTGTAATGATATTAACCAGTTGACAGACATGGGCAATTACAAAATGGCATCTGGAATAATCTGGGTTTGACGTGCATGTATTATTACAGTATCGCAGTAAAACTAGTTATGTTTGAAGTTCATATGTGAATTACACTTAGAAGTTATGTATTTACAAACTCAGCACTTCACTTTTTAATTCAGAGTACTTGAATTAAATAATTTCTAATTAAAATTTGGTTATAATGAATTTGGAATTGAGAACAGCAGTGATGACACGCCCGACTCTCCCCCACAACCAAATTGTCCTTAGTGTCCAAATATCCCATTGGCTAAATCCAAATATTTGAAGATTCAAATATGATAATTTCCCCAACTATTCACACTGGAATTCTTAAGATTTGCAGAAAACTCTACGCTCACGAGTGACACATATTTTGCATAAGGAGGTGAGATTCCATACTTAAAATATTAAACTGAAATCAAAGACACAGACACACCAAAAATAATTACATATACAGATGTTCAAGTAACTGATGATTCTGTATGGCAAGTAATTTTCTCAGACTTCATTGTACGCTGATGGCTCTGTAAATCATCTCAATTGTCAAATCACAAGCTTATGAGTACATGCATGACACCTGACAAGGGAAGGCTGACTGAATTAGGCAACTAATAAAAAAACTCTGTCAGTGTCTGAAGGTCACAGTACACCTAATGGTCATATATATATATATATATATAGGCTTCAGATTATATGCACTGTGCATACTGCATATGTAAAATGTATATTTTAATTTTTTTAATGGTACGCACATATTTTGCAATCTGTGAATTAACAAATGCAAGTGTCATTATTTATAGGGTGTTTGCATGGTACCCATGTTAAGTATATTCACAGTGCAATCCATAAGTTTTAGGACTGTTTTTTATAATAACAGAACTAGACCGATCTAACGGCCAACCCACTAACTCAGTACTATCAACCAACATCCATTTACCCACCGAGTTTCGTTCATTTATCTTCGATAGTGAATGAGTTATAACTTGTCTTGTAAAGTCGGTTTTCTTTATACGTCATGTATGGTGGAAATGAACAGAGTTGCCACAAAATTTTGTTTCAAAGCCGGTCTCTCTGTGATAGTAACACTAGTATTGGTACAAAACGCTTATGGAAAGGAGGCTCTGAATCGATCAAACATTTTTAGGTAGTACTCTCGATTCCGAGATGGAAGAAAGCTGGCAGATGACCAGAGAGGTGGCCATCCAAAATCGACTCACACTGAGGTAAAACATTGCTACTGTTGCTGATTTGGTCAAAAATGACCGTCGAATCGCATCAAGAATGATGGCAGAACCTTTGAACATCCCCAAGACTGTAGTTCTTCAGATTTTGAAAGAGGATTTGGGAAAGATAAAGTTGTGTCCATGTTTTGTTCCACACTCCTTGACAACTGAGCAAAAAGAAGACTGGGTCACACGTTGGCAAGACATATTGCGATGGCCAATACAAAGAAAAATTGTTTAACAAAATTATTATGGGAGATGAGACCTGGTGTTTTGCCTAAGACCCTGAAACAAAGTGACAGAGTTCTGAATGGGTTGGTGAGACATCCCCTCAGCCGAAGAAACTGAAATTCCAAAGATCCTGCATCAAGACCATGTTGAAAATTTTTTTCGACTCTCGAGGTGTAGTGCACAAAGTATTTGAACCAGAGGGAAAAACAGTAAATGCTGAATTTTATAAAGGAGTAATGGATCGCCTCCAGAAGCGCATTCAACAGGTTTGTCCAGCTGCGTTCTGCTCTCAAGATTTTTTTTGTTGCACAATAATGCGTCTGCCCACAAAGCTGCAATTGTTTGCCAATTTTTGACCCAAAAAAATGTTACAACCCTATTTCATACCCTGTACTCTCCAGATTTATATCCACCAGACTACTTTCTGTTCCCCAAGTTGAAAATGAAGTTAAAAGGACTCCACTTTGGGGATGTCGCTGAGATCCAAGAGGTTGTAACTGATGAATAAAAGGTGCAAAAAGAGGAATTTTCGGCAGCTTTTCAGAAACTGCACGACCACACAAAAGCCTGCATATATGCCAATGGAGCTTATGTTGAATAAAAAAAAGGTATGTGTCTTCCTCACATGTCTTCGACCTTTAAAAAAAATCAGTCCTAAAACTTTTGGACTGCACTGTGTATGTACCCGTGTGCAGGTACACCCATGTCCCATTACATGGCAGATTAAGTCAAAACTTCAAATCCCTTTCTGTATGCACTGTTGAACTCTGTTATAATGACCTCAGCTTGTGCGACACACTGTCTATAGCATTATGCATTCTGTGGCACAGATCATCTAGCTTCCGTGGTACCAACTAACTCCCTGTAATTCGTATGGTTTTCTGCTTTGCTTAGTATGACATACATTACAGGATCTACCTAAAATATAACAACATTGTCAGTCATCCATTCCAATATAATTTTCCATGACATAGGCTATTTTGAGTATTTTTGAGTATTCATCCACTTCCTCGCCCTTGAGAAGACAAGCCCTGTACTCTTTCAGGTAGATATATAAATTCCAGGCCTGGAAAATAACATCAGTAGTGATAATTCATTTTGTGCATGAGTTTCCATCTACGTTTCTACTCCTGCAGTTAAAATGAGATTGGTACCCTAATAACATGGCCACAGTCAAGAATAAAAGGAAGGTTATGAGTGTCAAAGGAAAAGTTAAAATGAGACAACAGAAAGAAAATGGAAAAAAAGCTAACGTATGTCTGGAATTTGGTCTTGCAAATTATACAACCCAAACAATCTGGAAAAACAGAACTGAAATTATAAGTGTGTTAACAAAAATGATCATCATACACCAATTCATTAAATTTTGTAAGTGAGAAAAATATTTGTGAAGGACCCAACTAGAAGGCAAAAAATTACTGAAGAATGTGGTGGTTTCCCCATTCCTTGATCTCCAAGTTATAACCTGGTGGGGAACCTGGCTTGAAGCTGCTGCACAGTATTCCAAAAATTTTGAACTCACTAAATGTGTCATCAACAAATTTGATGCGGATGAATCATACTGTAACAAAGAATTCCAATGACCAGTGTACTGAACATCTAATGCTTACATTTATTTAAAAAATGCCTCCATAGTTTCACGTGATGTTGAGTTTTCTCAGAATATATGAACATACTTGCCAACAACAGACAGGAATTTTTGTTTCAAAACTTACTGTACCAAAAAGTGATCAAATGTAGCACATTTAATTAATTAGTTTTAGTTATGCAATTCTAAGATATGCTATTCTCATTTTCTCAATCTGGATAGAAGATATATTTTTCTACCTTAATAATTTTAATATGACCAGTGGTAAATGTACTGGAAAACAAAACTGTAATTACAATGTAGATAAAAGAAATGAATGGATTCATTTTGGTGTGGGTGTTTTTTCAAGTGAAATTCCCTGTTTCTATGGCATACTTAAAAACTATTGGCATACTTCTGCATACACATTTTGGAATTCTGTCTTACATACAAAACTGAAGCTTCATTATACGTATCTACATAAATTTATTCTTCGTATGAGCCTATACAAGATGACAGCAAAACCATTTCATAGGGTACTTCTCTGAACAAAAGTTTTAATTTTCATTTAATAATAATAATAACAATGTATTAGTATATTTAGATTACCAGTGCCCTGCTCATTAATTTGAACAGTATTCCCTTGTTGTAACAGCTGCTTGCCCAAATCAGTCTCGCATGTTTCAAATGTGCCTCAGTTCAGGACTGTTATCATGGCAATACATGATACAGGTGTCTAGAAGGCTACTCAAAGCTCAGTAAAGCAAACATGTGGCTGGGTGCTTAGCAGAGTAAAATAAAATGTCTTGGATATGTTACCTGTATTCAAAGTAAATACTGCCAGAAAAATTAAGTTGGATTTTTGAGTGAAACGGCTTAATTCACAGCCATTTCAACAATTCGTACAAGTGGTGTTGCCACTTCTTCAACTAAGAACACATCTACCACTTCAAGTGGCATTATGAAAGACAGTTCTAAACATATCTGTATGCAGGCAACGCATTAAACTTATTTACTATTGACTTATTTATTTACTTCTTTAATTATCTGTAGTTTCTTCGAAGATACTTGCTATCATTCAATGTGTACGGCATAACACAGTATAATAATTAATGAATAATGCACTTCAAGGATGTGGTAAGTAGTAGTCATTGCATGGTCTGAGGCACTATCCTGTCACTTGAAGGGACTGAAAAAACCTAGAAACACATTTAAGGTAGATGGTCTCTGGACAAATATTTCAAAATGGGACCTTCAAAATACAACACAGGATTGCTACTCACTTGAAAATGACATTCAATAACTTAACTTGTACTCTGTACTGTCCTCCAGCAGCCAGCTCTTGTCTGACCATCAAAAAAACTGTAGTACGAGGGGTGTTAAATAATTTATCTACCTGAGTAAGAAAGAAACAACTTATCACAAAAAAATATTTTTTATTTTTCAATGTATTCCACTAATAACTCAATACACTTCGCTCACTTTTGTTGCAACGACTTTATCCCCCTGGAAAAAAAATCTTTTGATTGCTCTTCAAACCAGGTCGCGACTGCCTCCTTGACTTCTTCATCGCTTGAAAATCGTTTATCCCGAAGAAATTTTTTCATAACTCGGAATAGAAAATAATCCGAGGGAGCTAGGTCTGGACTGTAAGGTTGGTGATTTAGCTGTTGGAACCCACATTGCCAAATGGCAGCTTGAGAGTTTGCAGACATGCACACTGGCACGTTGTCATGAAGGAGCAGCACGCCTGCTGAGAGCTTTCCTCACTTTTTCTCTTTGATGGCCTCTCGCAAAGCGGTAATTGTGTTAGCATAGGTCTGTCCAGTTATGGTAGTCATCTGCGGGATGAATTCTAAAAGCAGAAGTCCTTTCTCATCCCAGAAAAAAGTTGCCATGACTTTGCCAGCAAATTTTTCAACCCTAAACTTTTTAGGGGTGGGGGAAGTCTTGTGCTTCCACTGCATGGAC
>Ga0131853_10001054_pt1 | contig 50109 bp, 52 predicted proteins | sample TergutLab28metaG_FD_92764 | JGI IMG/M metagenome (GOLD analysis project Ga0131853, IMG submission 92764) | Labiotermes labralis P1 segment gut microbial communities from Petit-Saut dam, French Guiana - Lab288 P1 (version 2) (version 2) | ecosystem: Host-associated > Arthropoda: Insects >...
CGTGGACCGCCCGCGCCGACGACGTACTGCTGCGCGGCGAGCGGGTGCTGGAGGTGGTGGGCTGATGCACGCCGAGGCGTTCTACTGCCCCTTCTGCGGGGAGCAGGGCCTGTGGCCCCACGGCGCCGAGCACGGCACCTGGGAGTGCCACGGCTGCCTGCGGGCCTTCCAGCTCAAGACAATCGGGCTCATCGACCGGACAGGAGCCAGCGCATGAGCATCAGCACCGCCGCCGCGCGCGCCAACCGCGGGGTCGAGACGGCCGGGCGCTCCTCCGAGGAACTGCGCGAGCTGGTCTCGCACTGGGGCGCGGAGCTCGAGCTGGCGCCGGCCGAGAGCATCATCGAGTGGGCCGCCGCGACCTTCGGCGAGCGGTTCTGCGTGACGTCGTCGATGGGTGACGCCGTCCTCTCCCACCTGGCCTCCAAGGTCGTGCCGGGCATCGATGTGGTCTTCCTCGACACCGGCTACCACTTCGTGGAGACGATCGGCACCCGCGACGCGGTGGCGGCCACGTTGCCGGTGAACCTGCTGACGATCACCCCGGTCCAGTCCGTCGCCGAGCAGGACGCGACCTACGGCAAGGACCTGTACCGCACCGACCCCGACCTGTGCTGCAAGCTGCGCAAGGTGCAGCCGCTGGCCGAGGCGCTCTCCGGGTACGACGCCTGGGCCACGGGCCTGCGGCGCGCCGAGACCCGGAACCGCGTGATCGCGCCCGTCGTCGGGTGGGACGCCAAGAAGGGGAAGGTCAAGGTCTCCCCCATCGCCCGCTGGAGCGACGAGGACATCGAGCGGTACATCGTCGAGAACGGTGTGCTGGTCAACCCGCTGACCTACGACGGCTACCCGTCGATCGGCTGCGCGCCGTGCACCCGCCGGGTCGCACCGGGCGAGGACCCCCGCAGCGGCCGCTGGGCCGGCACCGCCAAGACCGAGTGCGGCATCCACACGTGATCCGCTCCGACAAGCTCCACACCCACAAGAAGGGAGGCCGCTGACGATGGCCGCACCCGCCCTGATCGCACTGGCTCACGGCAGCCGCGACCCCCGCTCCGCCGCCACGATCAACGCCCTCGTCGGCGAGGTCAAGGCCATGCGCCCCGATCTCCGCGTCGAGGCCGCCTTCCTCGACCTCTCCAAGCCGGGATTCCACACCGTCGTGGACCGGCTCGTCCGGGCCGGCTTCGACGAGATCGTCGTCGTACCGCTGCTGCTGACCGAGGCGTTCCACGCCACGGTCGACGTGCCCGCCGCGATCGCCGAGGCGGCCGCGCGCCACGAGGGGCTGCGCATCCGGGCCACCGCTGTGCTCGGCCACGAGACGCGGTTCCTGGAGGTGCTGGACGAGCGGCTGCGGGCCGCGCTGAAGGAGGCGCGGGTGCGCGAGCTCGACGCCCTGGTGCTGGCCGCCGCGGGCTCCTCCGACCCGCTCGCCAACCAGGCCGTCGTCCGTCTCGCCAGGATCTGGGGCGCCCACCACAAGCTCCCGGCCGTGGCGGCCTACGCCTCCGCGGCACCGCCGGCCACCGGTGAGGCGGTCCGGGCCTTCCGGGCCGAGGGGCGCCGGCACATCGCCGTCGCCTCGCTCTTCCTCGCCCCCGGGCTACTGCCGGACCGGGCCAAGGAGCTCGCGCTGGAGGCCGGTGCGGTCGCCATCTCGGAGCCGATCGGCGCGCACCCCGAGGTCGCCCGGACGATCCTCGCCCGCTACGCCGTCGGCGCGGTCGAGCTGGTTCCGGTCTGATCCTCAGCTGACCAGGTGGGCCAGCAGCCGCTCCAGCTCCGCCGCCGGGTCGACCGTCATGCCGCCGTGCACCGGGCCTGGCTGGAGCACCGTGCTCCGCGGCGCCTTGAGCAGACCGAACCGCGCACTCTGGTCGTCGTTGAGCACGCGGACGCCGTAGGCCGTGGCGCGCGTGCCGGCGCCGAACTCGGCGTGCGCCTCGCCGGCGCAGACGAGGTCGACCGCCTCGAGTGCCGAGCGCAGCGAGGCCACGTCCAACTCCGGGGCGAAGGCCAGCAGGCGTGGCTCGTCGAGACGCCAGGCCGAGCCGAGGAACGTCGTCTCCGGGCAGTAGAGGACGACTCCGACGTTCGTGAACTCCTCCCGCTCGACGCGGGGGACGCAGCGCAGGACGACGTACTGGTAGGGGCGGTAGGCGCCCATCACACCGCCTCCGCCGCAGGCAGCCATGCCCGGCCGCCGGCGAGCCGGGCGGACAGGAAGGCGACGTAGCGCTCCCGCACGGCAGAGGCATCGTCGGCACCGGGGACGGGCTCGAGCCACTCGGCCGGTACGTCGGCGACCACCCGCCGCAGCTCGTCGGCGCTGACCCTGGCGGCCAGGGCGTCGTCCTGGGCGAGCGCGTCGGCGGTGTAGGACCGCAGGATGTGCTCGCCGGTGTCATACGGCTGGGCGGCGAACCGCTCGGGGCTGCCGCCGCCACCCGGCCAGGAGTGGTGGAAGTAGAGCGACGCGCCGTGGTCGATGACATAGAGAACGCCGTTCCAGACCAGCAGGTTGGGGTTGCGCCAGCTCCGGTCGACGTTCGCGATCAGGGCATCGAGCCAGAGCACCCGGCCGGCCAGCTCGGGTTCGGGCTCATAGGACGCGTCGTACCCGAAGGCGCCCGGCAGGAAGTCGATGCCAAGGTTGCGACCGGCGCTCGCGTTGAGGAGGTCCTGAACCTCCTCGTCCGCCTCGTAACGGGCGATCGCAGGGTCGAGATCCAGGACCACCTGATCCGGGGTCGGGATCTCCAGCAGGCGAGCGAGCCCCGCCACGATCACCTCAGCAACCAGCACGCGCAGACCCTGGCCGGCACCTCGGAACTTGCAGACGTAGGTGCCAAGGTCGTCGGCCTCCACGATCCCGGGCAGGCTGCCGCCCTCGCGAAGCGGGGTGACGTAACGGGTCACCTTCACGGTCTCCAGGGTCACGAGATGGTGTCCTGCGCGAGCCGCTTCTTCTCGGTCTCCACGTCGAAGTCAGCGTCCGGCCAGTCCAGCTCCATCGACTCGAGTGCCGCGCGGAGCAGCCCGGCGACAGCGAGATTGCGATACCACTTCTTGTCACTCGGCACGACATACCACGGGGCGTGGGAGGTGTGGGTGCGCTCGAGTGCGATCTGGTACGCGGCTTGGTATTCGGCCCACATCTGGCGCTCGTCGATGTCGCCCGGGTTGTACTTCCAGTACTTCTCGGGATTGTCGAGCCGGGCCAGCAGCCGCTTCTTCTGCTCCTCCGGCGAGATGTGCAGCATGCACTTGAGGATGACGGTCCCCGCATCGGCGAGCCGCCGCTCGAAGTCGTTGATGGCGTCGTACCGACGCTCGATCTCGTCGGCCGACGCGAGCTGGCGGACCCGGCCGATCAGGACGTCCTCGTAGTGGGAACGGTCGAAGACGCCGACGTAACCCGCCGGCGGCACCGCCCTCTCGACGCGCCACAGGAAGTCGTGCGCCAGCTCCTCCGCGGTCGGCGCCTGGAAGGAGCTGATCTTCAGGCCCTGCGGGTCCATCAGGCCCACCGTCTTGACCAGGACGCCGCCCTTGCCCGAGGTGTCCATCCCCTGGAGGACCAGGAGCAGCTGACGGTGCTGGTTGCTCCTGCCGAGGGCGAAGAGCTTGGTCTGCAGGTCGAGGAGGATCGGGCCGAGATCGGTCAGCGCTGCCTCCGCATCCTTGCGACCGCCGTTGATCGTCGGCGTGGTGTCCGTGGCATAGCGGCTGAGGTCGACCGAGCCGGGCATGAGGATCAGCTCACGGGCAAGCTTGTCTGTCACACGTCGGATTCTGGCACGTCCAGCTCGGCGACCCCGGACGCCGCGTCGCCCAGCTCGTCGCGGACGACGGCGAACGCCAACCCCGGCGCATATCCCTTGCGCCCCAGCATCCCCACCAGCCGCCTGACCTTCGCGGGCTCCTCGAGGCGGCCCATGCTGCGCAGCTTTCGCCGCACGAGGGCCCGGGCCGCCTCGTGTTCGTCGCCGGGGTCGATCTCGGCAAGCGCATCGCGTGCGACATCGTCGTCGATCCCCTTGCGACGTAGCTCCTGAGCAAGGGCGCGGCGCGCCAGCGCGCGACCCCCGGAGGCCCCGCGGCTGGCGATCCAGGATCGCGCGAAGGCGGAGTCGTCGACCAGGCCGACCTCCTCGAACCGGTCGAGCAGTCGCTGGGCCAACGCGGCCGGCACGTTCTTCTTGGCCAGCCGGTCGGCAAGCTCCTTGCGGCTGCGGGCCTGACCGGTCAACTGGTCGAGAAGGATCTTGCGCGCGACGGCCTCGGCGTCTGCCTCGGGGATCTCGGCGGCTGGATCCGGCGGGATATCAGAAATCGCCGACACCGATCGGCTCGCTCTCGGCCGGAGAGTCGAGCGTGGCGCCGACCCCGAGCTTCTCGAGGATCTTCTTCTCGATCTCGTTGGCCAGGTCGGGGTTGTCGCGCAGGAAGTTGCGAGCGTTCTCCTTGCCCTGGCCGAGCTGGTCACCCTCGTAGGTGAACCAAGCGCCGGCCTTGCGAATCAGGCCCTGCTCGACGCCGACATCGATCAGGCCGCCCTCGCGCGAGATGCCCTTGCCGTACATGATGTCGAACTCGGCCTGCTTGAACGGCGGAGCCACCTTGTTCTTGACGACCTTGACGCGGGTGCGGTTGCCGACAACGTCGCTGCCGTCCTTGAGCGACTCGATGCGGCGCACGTCGAGGCGGACCGAGGCGTAGAACTTCAGCGCCCGACCACCGGTGGTGGTCTCGGGCGAACCGAACATCACGCCGATCTTCTCGCGCAACTGGTTGATGAAGATTGCGGTGGTCTTGGAGTTGTTGAGCGCGCCCGTCATCTTGCGCAGCGCCTGGCTCATCAGACGCGCCTGCAGGCCGACGTGGCTGTCGCCCATCTCGCCCTCGATCTCGGCGCGCGGCACGAGCGCGGCCACCGAGTCGATGACGATCAGGGAGAGCGCGCCCGACCGGATGAGCATGTCCGCGATCTCCAGGGCCTGCTCACCGGAGTCGGGCTGGCTGACCAGCAGTGCGTCGGTGTCGACGCCGAGGGCCTTGGCATATTCCGGGTCGAGGGCGTGCTCCGCGTCGACGAACGCCACGATGCCGCCGGCTCGCTGCGCGCTGGCCACGGCGTGCAGCGCGACCGTCGTCTTACCCGACGACTCCGGGCCGTAGATCTCCACCACGCGGCCGCGCGGCAGGCCGCCGATGCCCAGCGCGATGTCGAGCGCGACGGCGCCGGTCGGGATCACCTCCAGCGGCGCGCGGGAGTCGTCGCCCAGTCGCATGACCGAGCCCTTCCCGAACTGCTTCTCGATGTTGGCGAGCGCTGCATCCAGCGCCTTCTCGCGGTCTCCACCAGCCATGATGGTGCCTCCTGATTGCGTCTTCTTCGTCTTCGTCGTCATCAAGGCTGGACGCTAGACAAAGCCACCGACAGTTCTGCTTCGCAGACTGTGGACAAGGTCGATCAGCGCGCCACCTGTGCACACAATCTAGCCCGAACAGATGTTCGAGGCACGCATTCGCAGGGCGTGTCGGCACGAAGGGTGGGGCAGGCTCAGCGCTCGCGATCGGGTAGCTCCAGCGCGCGCCAGACGGCCTCCCACACCCGCTTGGCCGGCACGCCGGCGGCCAGCGCCTCGTTGGCCGTGCGACCGTCCAGCTCGGCCATCACGTGCTGGTCGGCCCAGACGCCGGCATAGCCGGATCCGAGAGCGTGCTCCATCCGCGACCAGAACTCCGTGTGCCTCATGGGCGCGCCCCGGTGTCGGCACGGCGCGCGAGGACGTCGAGCCAGTTTTCGCTCGCCCTGCCGACGGTGTGCCCAGTGCTCCGGCCCACCTCGAGGACCTCCCACCCCGCCGTGGCGAGAGCGTCGCGCAGCGGCGCTTCGCGCCAGTAGACGAACCGCCGCGGCGCAGCCACCGTGCCGTGCGTGGACCAGTCCTCGCCGTCGCCCTCCTTGAGCGAGACGTGCAGCGCTCCCCCGGGCCGGGTGACGGCGGCCAGCCGCTCGAGCACGATCGGGAGATCGGCGCGCGCCACGTGCAGCAGGCAGGCGCTGGCCCACACCGCGTCGTACGGCACCTCGGGTGCGGCCGGGTCACGCAGGTCGTCGGTCAGCGGGTCGACGACGTCCGCACTGTGGCCGGCGGCCCGCAGCCGCTCGACGAACCCCGGCGTGATGTCGGTGCGCCGTACCCGGCAGCCGCCCGTCTCCAAGGCGCGTGCGTCGCGGCCGTGACCGCTGCCGACCTCGAGCACGTGCGCACCTGGCTGGAGCAGCTGCAGGAAGCGGTCGAGCACCGAGCGCAGCGCCTCGTTGATCTCGTCGCCGCCGTATATCTGCGCCGCGCCGTCGTACGCCGCGATCGTGGCCGCCTTCGCGCCCAGCTCGACGTCTCGCAGGTGATGGACGACGTCATGGAGGTGATAGCGCCCCAGCGACTCCACCGAGAACTCGCTGCCGTTGGAGCGCAGGCCTCGCCGGCCCCACGCACCGGGCGGGACCGTGTCGTAGACCGAGGCGACGTCGGCCGCCGCGTCCAGGAGCTCCTCGCCGACCATCGCCGGGTCCTGCTCGCCGTAACGACCCTCGACGGCGGTCTCGTCCTGGTCCCAGTTCGGGAATCGCGGCACCTCACCCTCGGGTGCCTCAAGCATGAGCCGAAGCCGGCCGGCGAAGATCCGGTGCACGTCGCGGACATGGCATGCGTACTCGAGCGTGGACCAGACGCCGGGAGCGGGCCGCTCGCGCACGCCGGGCGCATCCAACGCGCCCTCCCACGCCGTGGCGTTGTCGCGGACCAGCTCGCCGAGCCGATCCGCGGTGACGTCGCCCGCGACGTAGCCGCACTCGGGGCAGGGCCTGTCCAGGACCCAGGTCCAGTCCTTGGTGTCGGGCTCGATGCTCACGACGCGAGCCTACGGGAGCCCCGGCGCGTGATTCCGTGCCCACCTGGGAACCGGCGGCCCATGCGTCCCATCGAGTCCTACGCACTCATCGGCGATCGTCGTACGGCGGCCCTGGTCGGCACAGACGGGTCGATCGACTGGCTCTGCCTGCCACGCTTCGACGACCCCGCCTGCATGGCAGCGCTGCTCGGCAGCCACGAGCACGGCCACTGGCAGCTCACTCCCTGCGATGACCACGAGGTCACGCGACGTTATGTGGGTGATTCGACAGCGCTGGAGACGACCTTCACCACGAGCAACGGCACGTTGGTGCTCACCGACGACATGCCCTGGGGCGACGACCGTGTCGACGTCGTCCGCACCCTGCGGTGCACCAAGGGTCGGGTCCGGGTGCGGCACCGCTGGCGGATCCGGTTCGACTACGGGCAGGTCCGTCCCTGGGTACGCCGGGTGCACCTCGGCCACAACGGCTCCGACGGCGAGGCCATCACGGCGACGGCCGGTCGCAACCTGCTGGTGCTGCGTGGACCGCGGCTGCCGGCCGCGTCCGACCACGTCCACAGCGACGAGCTCGAGATGGCCGAGGGTGACGAGCTCACGTTCACGATGACGTGGCTGCCGTCGTACACCGATCTCGCCGGGGTCGAGTGGAGCACGGAGGACCGCACCCGCGAGTCGATCGCCGCCGAGGAGGCGTGGGCCTCGAACGCCCCCGGCGACGTACCCCACGCCGACGCGGTACGCCGCTCGCTGCTCACACTGCGCCTGATGACCCACTCGGAGACCGGGGGGATCGTGGCGGCGCCGACGACCTCACTGCCCGAGGACTTCGGTGGCGAGCGCAACTGGGACTACCGCTACTGCTGGCTCCGCGACGCGGCGCTGACCGTCTCGGCGATGCTGCGCGCCGGCTTCGGCGACGAGGCCGATCTGTGGCGGGAGTGGCTGCTGCGTGCCGTGGCCGGCGACCCCGAGGACCTCCAGATCGTCTACTCGGTGGACGGCGAGCGCCGTCTGGCGGAGTACGAGCTGCCGGGCCTGCCGGGCTACGCGGACTCGCGCCCGGTCCGGGTCGGCAACGGGGCCGTCGACCAGGTCCAGAACGACGTCCTCGGCGAGGTCATGGATGCGCTGCACGAGCAGCGGATGGCCAGCGGCGAGGCCGATCACTCCGCGTGGGCGCTGCAGAAGGCGCTCGTCGGTGAGCTTGCGACGCGCTGGAAGAGCCCCGACCAGGGACTCTGGGAGATCCGCGGCGAGCCGCAGCACTTCGTGCATTCCCGCGTGATGGTCTGGGTCGCCTTCGACCGCGCGGTGCGGGCCATCGAGGACTTCGGGCTCGACGGGCCGCTGGAGGCGTGGCGTGGCATCCGCGACGCGATCCATGAGGAGGTGCTCGCCCACGGCTACCGCAAGGACCGCAACACGTTCGTCCAGCACTACGACACCGACGAGCTCGACGCCGCGCTGCTGCTCCTGCCTGCGGTGGGCTTCCTCGACCACAAGGACCCGCGGATCCTCGGCACCATCGCCGCCATCGAGGAGGATCTACTGCGCGACGGCCTGGTCCTGCGCTACCGGACCCAGTCCGGCGTCGACGGTCTCGGCGGCGACGAGCATCCGTTCCTGGCCTGCTCCTTCTGGCTCGTGCGCGCGTACGCCGGAGCGGGGCGTCACGACGAGGCGGCGGCCCTCTTCGACCGGCTGATCGGGATGACCAACGACGTCGGCCTGCTCTCGGAGGAGTACGACCCGGGCAAGGGCCGCATGGTCGGCAACTTCCCCCAGGCGTTCAGCCACCTGGCGCTGATCCAGGCGGCGCTCGCGCTGGCGACCGGCGAGGGGTGATCGCGGCGGCCCAGGACTGTCACAGGTGCCTGCTTTGATGGAGCCATGACCGATACCCTGGGCCGCTTCAGCGAGCCGACGCGTGCGTGGTTCAACGCGTCGTTCGCCGCGCCCACGCCCGCGCAACGGGGCGCTTGGGATGCGATCAGCGCCGGCCGGCACGCGCTCGTCGTCGCGCCGACCGGGTCGGGCAAGACCCTCAGCGCCTTCCTGTGGTCACTCGACCGGCTCCTCGTGGCACCCGTGCCGGAGAGGGCCCGCCGCTGTCGGGTGCTCTACCTCAGCCCGTTGAAGGCGCTCGGGGTCGACGTCGAGCGCAACCTGCGCGCCCCGTTGGCCGGCATCCGCCACGCCGCCGACCGCCTCGGGGCCGAGATGCCCGAGCTGCCCGAGATGCCGGAGATCACCGTCGGCGTGCGGTCGGGCGACACGACGGCCGCAGAGCGGCGCCGGCTCGGCTCGACGCCTCCGGACATCCTCATCACGACGCCGGAGTCGCTGTTCCTGATGCTCACCAGCCAGGCACGCGAGACGCTGCGCAGCGTCGAGACGGTGATTCTCGACGAGGTCCACGCCGTTGCCGGCACCAAGCGCGGTGCCCATCTCGCCGTCAGCCTCGAGCGGCTCGACGCGTTGCTCGACCGTCCTGCCCAGCGCATCGGTCTCAGCGCCACGGTCCGACCGCTCGAGGAGGTCGCCCGGTTCCTCGGCGGCACCGCACCGGTCGAGATCGTCGCGCCACCCAGCGCCAAGGAGTGGGATCTGCGCGTCGTGGTCCCCGTCGAGGACCTCACCGCGAAGGAGGAGTACGCCGAGGGTGACGGCGACCCGGAGCGCTCCGCGTCGATCTGGCCGCACGTGGAGGAGCGGGTGGCCGACCTGATCCAGCAGCACCGCTCCACGATCGTCTTCGCCAACTCGCGGCGCCTGGCCGAGCGGCTCACGGCGCGCCTCAACGAGATCGGCACGGAGCGGCTCGGCCAGATCTGGGAGACGCCGCGCCCGCCCGCCCAGGTGATGGCACAGGCCGGCCAGTCGTTGGGCGCGGCGCCCCTGCTCGCCCGGGCACACCACGGCTCGGTCTCGAAGGAGGCCAGGGCGCAGATCGAGGACGATCTGAAGTCGGGGCGATTGCCGGCTGTGGTCGCGACCAGCAGCCTCGAGCTCGGCATCGACATGGGAGCCGTCGACCTCGTCGTGCAGATCGAGTCGCCGCCCAGCGTCGCCAGCGCGCTCCAGCGCGTGGGCCGCGCCGGCCACCAGGTCGGAGAGGTCTCCCGCGGGGTGCTGTTCCCCAAGCATCGCGGTGACCTTGCGCAGACGGCGGTCGCCGTCCAACGGATGCGCACCGGCGCCATCGAGTCGCTGCGAGTGCCGGCCAACCCCCTCGACGTCCTGGCGCAGCAGCTGGTCGCGACCGTTGCGCTCGAGCCGTGGGCGGTCGACGACCTGTACGACCTGGTCCGCCGGGCGGCGCCGTTCACGCAGCTGCCGCGAAGCGCCTACGAGGCCACGCTCGATCTGCTGGCGGGGCGCTACCCCTCCGACGAGTTCGCCGAGCTGCGCCCACGCCTCGTCTGGGACAGGGTGGCCGGCGTGCTCAGCGGACGCCCCGGCGCGCAGCGGCTCGCGGTCACCAGCGGAGGCACGATCCCCGACCGCGGGCTCTACGGCGTCTACGTCGTCGGCGAGGGCGCGGGCCGGCGGGTCGGCGAACTCGACGAGGAGATGGTCTACGAGTCCCGCGTCGGCGACATCTTCGCCCTCGGCGCGACCAGCTGGCGGATCGAGGACATCACCCACGACCGCGTCCTGGTCACACCGGCACCCGGCATCCCCGGGCGGCTGCCCTTCTGGAAGGGCGACACGTTGGGCCGGCCGGCCGAGTTCGGCGAGGCGATCGGCGCGTTCACCCGCGAACTCGCCTCGCGTGGCCCCGCCGAGGCGGAGCGCACCGCCCGCGAAGCGGGCCTCGACGAGTGGGCAGCGGCCAATCTCGTCGCCTACGTACACGAGCAGGCCGATGCGACCGGCGTGCTGCCGAGCGACGGCGCGATCGTCGTGGAGCGGTTCCGCGACGAGCTGGGCGACTGGCGTCTGGTCGTGCACACCCCGTACGGGAAGCCCGTGCACAGTCCGTGGGCCCTGGCGATCAACGCACGGCTGCGAGAGCGGTACGGCGTCGACGGTCAGGCGATGGCGGCCGACGACGGCGTCGTCGTGCGCATCCCGGACACCGAGGGCGAGCCGCCCGGCGCCGAGCTGGTCGTCTTCTCCCCCGACGAGATCGAGGACCTCGTCACGACCGAGATCGGCGGCTCCGCGCTCTTCGCCTCCCGGTTCCGCGAGTGCGCCGCCCGCGCCCTGCTCCTCCCCCGGCGCGATCCGGGCCGACGCAGCCCCCTGTGGCAACAGCGACAGCGCGCCGCCTCCCTGCTCCAGGTCGCCTCGCAATACCCGTCGTTCCCGATCGTGCTCGAGGCCGTGCGCGAGTGCCTGCGCGACGTCTACGACCTTCCCGCCCTCGTCGGCCTGTTGCGCCGGATCGAGCGGCAGGAGGTCCAGGTGGTCGAGGTGGCGACACCGGCACCATCGCCGTACGCGCGCAGTCTGCTCTTCTCCTACGTCGCCAGCTTCCTCTACGAGGGCGACAACCCCCTGGCCGAGCGCCGCGCGGCGGCCCTCAGCCTCGACCAGGGACTGCTCTCGGAGCTGCTCGGCCGCACCGAGCTGCGCGAGCTGCTCGACCCCGCGGTCATCGACGAGGTCGAGTCCGAGCTGCAACGGACGGCACCGGGCCGACGGGCCCGCGGCCTGGAGGGCGTGGCCGACCTGGTGCGCGGCCTGGGGCCGCTGTCGGTCTCCGAGGTCGAGGCCCGCAGCGAGGAGCCGGCCGAGGCACCTGGATGGCTGCGTGCCCTCGCCGAGACACGCCGGCTCGTCACGGTGCGCGTCGCCGGCGAGGAGCGCTGGGCGGCGGTAGAGGACGTTGGCCGCCTGCGCGACGCCCTCGGGGTCCCCGTGCCGGCCGGCACGCCGAGCGCCTTCGCCGAGCCCGTCGACGACCCACTCGGCGACCTCGTCGCTCGGTTCGCCCGCACCCATGGCCCGTTCACCGACGAGCACGTTGCGGCGCGGCTGGGCCTCGGCATCGCGGTCGTGCGCCATGCGCTGCAGCGGCTGGCCTCCCAGGGGCGAGTGCTCGACGGGGAGTTCCGCCCGACCGGCTCCGGCCCGGAATGGTGCGACGCCGAGGTCCTCCGCACGCTGCGCCGGCGCAGCCTCGCCCGGCTGCGCAAGGAGATCGAGCCGGTCCCGCCCGAGACCCTGGGCCGGTTCCTCCCCGCGTGGCAGAAGGTCTCCGCCGCCGCCCGCCGCGGCGGGCCGCGAGGGGTCGACGGCGTCCTGGCGGTCGTCGACCAGCTGGCCGGGTGCCCGGTGCCCGCCAGCGCGCTGGAGCCGCTCGTACTCGCCAGCCGGGTGGTGGACTACGAGCCGGCGTACCTCGACGAGCTCACCGCCGCCGGCGAGGTGATCTGGTCGGGCCACGGCACGCTACCCGGCGCCGACGGCTGGGTCTCCCTTCACCCGGCCGACGTGGCCGAGCTGACCCTCCCGGAGCCCGCCGCCCCGCCCGCCGGCGACCTGACCGACGCCGTGCTCGACGCACTCGCGCCCGGCGGCGCCTGGTTCTTCCGCCAGCTCGCACAGGCGACCGACGTAGGGCCCGGCGAGGAGTCCACGCTGGCCGAGGTCCTGTGGGAGCTGGTGTGGGCCGGCCGCATCACCAACGACACCCTGGCGCCGCTTCGCGCCCTGACCCGCGCCGGCTCGCCCAGCCACCGAACGCGCCCGGCGCCGCCCCGCGCTCGGCTGGGCACGCGTCCGCGCGCGTCGGCTCGGAGCGGCCCACCGCAGACCAGCGGACGCTGGACGCTGTTGCCGCCGACCGACCCCGATCTGACCCGGCGCGCCCACGCCGCGGCCGAGCGGCTGCTCGACCGCCACGGCGTCGTGACCCGTGGTGCGGTGGCCAACGAGCGGGTTCCGGGCGGGTTCGGCGGCGTCTACCGCGTGCTCACCGCGTTCGAGGAGGCCGGCCGCAGCCGCCGCGGCTACTTCATCGAGGGGCTCGGCGCCGCGCAGTTCGGCACGGCGGGCGCCGTCGACCGTCTCCGCACATTCACCGAGCCCGGCGAGCAGCCCATGGTCGTGGCGCTCGCCGCGACCGACCCTGCCAACCCGTACGGCGCCGCCCTGTCCTGGCCTGCCTCGACGGGTGCGGGCAGCGACGGCACAGGTCATCGACCCGGCCGCAAGGCCGGAGCTCTGGTCGTGCTCGTCGACGGTGCGCTCACCCTCTATGTCGAGCGCGGCGGCCGCACGCTGCTCACCTGGACCGACGACGAGGGCCGGCTCGCGCTGGCCGCGCAGTCGTTGGCCGATGCCGCCACACACGGAGCGCTCGGGCGGCTCACGGTCGAGAAGGCGGACGGCGCGCCGCTGCTGGGCGCGGACACGCCGCTGCGACGGGCTCTGCAGACCGTCGGCTTCGTCACGACGCCGCGTGGACTGCGCCTGACCGCGCGCTGAGCTCGGGGCTGTTGAGCACGCGACCGCTGAGCGTCAGGCGGCGGAAGCGACGACCTCGGCGCCGGAGCGCACGGTGATCGGGGTCGGAAGTGCAGCGGCCTCCTCGACCGCCACGGCGCGCGAGACCTTGTGCAGCACCTCGGAGAGGCGCACGTCGAGCGCATTGCACAGCGAGGCGAGCAACTCGGAGGAGGCTTCCTTCTGGCCGCGCTCGATCTCGGAGATGTAACCCAGGCTGACCCGGGCCTCGGCAGAGACTTCGCGGAGGGTCATCCCACGCTGCACGCGCTCCGCACGGAGCACGTCGCCGAGAAGCCGACGGAACAACACCATCGGTGCACCTCCTTGTCTCCGCCCCACCTGGGCCGTGTGCGTTGCGTTGCCACAACGCTACCTGACGCCCGGTTCTTCCCGGCGCATGACATCCAGGAGGAGCTCGAGGGCTTGGCGGCAGGTCTCGTCCTGGATCTCCTCGCGCGACCCCGAGAGCGTCAGCGCGGCGCTCTGCGTGCCGTCGGGACCGGCCACGGCGACGTACACGGTGCCTGCGGGCTTCCCCTCCTGCTCGTCGGGGCCGGCGACACCCGTGGTCGCGACCGCGTGGGTGGCTCCGGTGACGCGCCGCGCCCCCTCGGCCATCGCCGCGGCGCATTCGGCCGAGACGACACCGCGCTGCTCGACCAGTCCCTCGGGCACGCCCAGAAGCCGGACCTTCAGCTCGGTCGCGTAGGTCACGAGTCCCCCGACGTAGACCGCCGAGGATCCGGGCGTCTGGGTGGCGAGCGCGGCCAGCCGGCCGCCAGTCAGCGACTCCGCCGTCGCCAGGGTCGCACCGCGGGCGGCCATCACGTGGATCACCCGGGCCGCCGTCATGGCGACGACTCTAACGGGCGCTGGTCGACGGGGCGCCGGTCTAACGGGCGCTGCGCGCGAGGTTGTGCCTCTGTCGCCACACACTGGCGTAGAACTGGACGCCGGCCCAGATCGTGAGCGCGAACGCCACCGCCAGGCAGATCTCGAACGCCCAGTGCAGCACGTCGCCGGGGGTGTGCCACCACGTCGGCGCGTTCGGGTCGCGCAGCGGGAGGACGAGACCACCCAGCGCGATCCCCTGGATGAAGGTCTTCCACTTGCCGACCCGGTCGGCCGCGAGGACGATCTTCGAGACCACTGCCAGCCGGACAAAGGTGATGCTCCACTCGCGCACGAGTACGACGATCGTCACCCACCACCAGATCTCGCCGACGACCGAGAGCCCGATGAAGGCCATTCCCGTGATCGCCTTGTCGGCGATGGGGTCGGCGATCTTGCCGAAGTTGGTGATCAGGCCGTGCTTGCGCGCCAGGTCACCGTCGATCTTGTCGGTGATCATGGCCAGCGCGAAGATCGCCCAGGCGACCAGCCGCCAGGTCGCGTTGTGGCCGCCGTCGGTGAGCAGCGCCCAGGCGAAGAACGGGACCGAGATGATGCGGGCGACCGTCAGGACATTGGGCACGTTCCAGTTGCTGACCTCGCGGGCCCCCTGCGCATCGCTCACACGTCAGACCCTAGCGATCAGGTCGACACCCTCGGTCGCCACCACCGTCGCCTGCACCAGGTCGCCGACGCGGAGGCCCTCGAGGTCACCCTCGAGCGACGTGGTGCCGTCGACCTCGGGCCCCTGGTGCGCGGCGCGGCCGACGTACTCACCGGAGCCGGTGGCGGCCTGCTCGAGGAGCACCTCCACGGTCTCGCCGATACGCTCCTCGGCCCGCTGCGCCGTCAGCTCCTCGACGAGCGCCTGAACGTGCTCGGTGCGGGCGCGGATCTCGTCCTCGTCGAGCTTGTCGTCGTACGACGCGGCCTCGGTGCCCTCCTCGTCGGAGTATCCGAAGACGCCGGTGACGTCGAGGCGGGCCGCGGCCAGGAAGTCGCAGAGGATCTCGAGGTCCTGCTCGGTCTCGCCCGGGAAGCCGACGATCACGTTCGAGCGCACTCCCGCCAGCGGGGCGTAGCCGCGGACCTGGTCGAGCAGGCCCAGGAAGCTCTCGGGGTCACCGAACCGGCGCATCCGGCGCAGGACCGCGTTCGAGGCGTGCTGGAAGGAGAGGTCGAAGTACGGCGCGACGCCCGGCGTCGACCCGATCACGCGGACCAGCCCGGGCCGGGTCTCGGCGGGCTGGAGGTAGGAGACCCGGACGCGCTCCAGGCCGTCGATCGCGGCGAGCTCCGGCAGCAGGGTCTCCAGCAGGCGCAGGTCGCCGAGGTCCTTGCCGTAGGAGGTGGAGTTCTCCGAGACGAGGAAGATCTCCTTGACGCCCTGCTCGGCCAGCCACCGGGCCTCGTGCAGGAGGTCGTTCGGGCGGCGGGAGACGAACGAGCCGCGGAAGGCGGGGATGGCGCAGAACGTGCAGCGACGGTCGCAGCCCGACGCCAGCTTCAGCGGCGCCCACGGCGCGTCGTCCAGCCGGGCACGGACGGCCGAGAAGTCCTTGCTGACGCCGGGGACCGAGACGGCTGAGACGTCGCGCTCGGCCGGGCTGATCGGCAGCAGCAGGCGCCGGTCCTGCGGGGTGTGCGGGTGGTGCGTCTCCCCGCTCACGATCGCGCGCAGCTTCGCGGCGATGTCCGGGTAGTCGTCGAAGCCCAACACGGCGTCGGCCTCCGGGAGGCTGTCGGCCAGCTCCTTGCCGTAGCGCTCGGCCATGCAGCCGACGGCCACGACCGCCTGGGCCCGGCCGCCGTTGTCGGCGGACGCCTTGAGATCGGCGGCCTGCAGGAGGGTGTCGACGGAGTCCTTCTTGGCCTGCTCGACGAAGCCGCAGGTGTTCACGACGACGGTGTCGGCCTGTGCCGGGTCGCTGACTAGCTGGAAGCCGCCGGCCTGCAGCCGTCCGGCAAGCTCCTCGGAGTCGACCTCGTTGCGGGTACAACCGAGGGTCACCATGGCCACGGACAGGAGCTGCTGCGTCTCACTCATCGTGGTCGAGTATCCCCCGGCACCGGCCGATCCGTGGAATCAGCCGGCACGCACCTAGTTGACCGGGTAGGTGCGCTGGGAGCTCTGGCCGGTCTTGCCCATCGCGACGCCGGGCTGGCCATTGATCGAGACCCGGAGCGACCCGTCGGAGGACTGGACCCGCACCGGCTGGCTGACCCGGAAGCTCTTGGACGCGCCGTAGGCGAGGTCGCCGTTGTAGATGACCTTCCCCGACCCGTTCCGGACCAGCACGTGCGCGCCGCCCCCGGCCGCCGTCATGGAGAACGCGACCGGCGAGGTCTGCTTGGCGTAGGGGTTCGTCGTGCCGCTCGACCCGTTCGCCTGGAGGCTGATCGCCGGGCTCGCGTTCGGCGTCGAGTCGCCGGCCGTGACCAGGCGGGCGATCGACCAGATCAGGACGATGACCATGACGGCCGCGACCAGCACCGACCAGTTCGGGCCACCGTTGACACGGCGCAGCGACCGGGCGGATCCGGTCGAGGCGAGCTCCGCCTCGAAGACCGCGCGCGGATCGACGGGCGCGTCGGCGTACCGCTCGTCGTACTCGGCCAACAGCGGCGCGGCGTCGAGCCCGAGCACGCGGGCGAGCGTGCGCAGATGGCCGCGGGCGTAGAAGTCGCCGCCGCACGGGCCGAAGTCGTCGACCTCGATCGACTCGATGACGTGCGGACGGATGCGGGTCCGCTCCGCCAGCTGGTCGATGCCGAGGCCGATCCGGTTGCGGGCAGCCGCAAGCTGCGGGCCGATGACCGGGTCGGCGGCCGGCACGATGCCGCTGTCCACGATGGGATCGCGGCGCTCCTCAAGCGGCTCCGAGTCGCGGATCGCCGGGATGGTGCCGGTGTCCTCCGGGCTCAGCGGAGAGATCTGGGCGTCGTAGGAGACGTCGACGCGCACCGGCTGGGTGATCTCACGCAGCGGGGTGACGCGCGGGAGCGCGATGCTGGTGGCCTCGACGTCCGGGATGGGCTCGGCGCCCGGGGTGGGCTCGGCGTCACGGGTGGGCTCCACCTTGGGGGTCTCCTCAGCAGTCGGGAGCGCCTTCTCCTGGTCGCGGACGACCGGGATGGGACCCGTCCCGTCCTGCGGCTCGAGGCTCTCGTCGATGACCACGATGCCGGTCGTCGGGCCGGCCAGCGCCGCAAGGGCAGCGGTCAGGTCGCCCTGCACGCCGCCGACGGTCGTCGACAGGCCGAGCGGCACCGAGAACGGCACGCCGTACAGGCGCTCGGAGAGCCGGGCCCAGCGGCGGGCGAAGCCGCTCAGCTGCGCCATCTCGGCGTCCTCGTCGACCGGAAGTACGGCGAGTCGCCCGTCGTGCCACAGCTGGCGTACGCCGCTCGGGCGGGGCGTGTGCTCGATCTCGTCGACCTGCGACCACGGCAGCCCCCGCCACGTGCGGCCGAGACGCAGCCGCACGCCCTGCTCGTCGACGAGCACGAGCGGCACGCGACCGTCCCAGGCGGTGGCCAGGTGGCCGGCGGCGATCATGAGGAGCACGAGGCCGACCACGTCGCCCAGTAGGCCCCCGCGTAGCAGGAACATCACCGCGACGATCAGCGCGAACACGCCGATCACGACAGCGACGCGGATGTTGCGCCGAATCTGGATGACGCCCTCGTCGCTGGTGTTGGTGCGAGTCTCCATCACATCTCCCCCCTGATCGTTGCGATGACACTGTCGATCTCGTCCGGCTTGACCAACACGTCGCGGGCCTTCGAACCCTCCGACGGCCCGACGACGCCCCGACTCTCCAAAATGTCCATGAGACGACCCGCCTTGGCGAATCCGACACGCAGCTTGCGCTGCAGCATCGACGTCGAGCCGAACTGCGACGAGACGATCAGTTCGATCGCCTGGCAGACCAGCTCGAGGTCGTCGCCGATGTCGTCGTCGAGGTCCTTCTTGCTCGCGGCGGGTGCCGTCACGTCCTCACGGTACGTCGGCTCGAGCTGCGTCCTGCACGCGCGGACGACCTCGGCGATCTCCTTCTCGGTCACCCACGAGCCCTGCACGCGGATGGGCTTCGAGGCACCCATCGGCAGGAACAGGCCGTCACCCTGGCCGACCAGCTTCTCCGCACCCGGCTGGTCGAGGATGACCCGCGAGTCCGCGAGGCTGGAGGTCGCGAACGCGAGGCGCGAGGGCACGTTCGCCTTGATCAGACCGGTGACGACGTCGACCGAGGGCCGCTGCGTCGCCAGGACGAGGTGGATGCCGGCCGCACGCGCCAGCTGCGTGATGCGTACGACGGCGTCCTCGACGTCGCGCGGGGCGATCATCATCAGGTCGGCGAGCTCGTCGACGATCACGAGCAGGTACGGGTACGGCTCGAGGGTGCGCTCGCTGCCCGGCGGCAGCTCCACCTTGCCGGCGCGTACGGCCTTGTTGAAGTCGTCGACGTGGCGGAAGCCGAAGTTGGCCAGATCGTCATAGCGCAGGTCCATCTCGCGCACGACCCACTGCAGCGCCTCGGCCGCCTTCTTGGGATTGGTGATGATCGGGGTGATCAGGTGCGGCACGCCCTCGTAGGCGTTCAGCTCGACACGCTTCGGGTCGACCATGATCATCCGCACCTCGTCGGGCGTGGACCGCATCAGGATCGAGGTGATCATCGAGTTGATGAAGCTCGACTTTCCGGACCCCGTCGCACCTGCGACCAGCAGGTGCGGCATCTTGGCCAGGTTCGCCACCACGAAACCGCCCTCGACGTCCTTGCCGAGGCCGGCGACCATCGGGTGATGGTTGTCGCGCGCCGCGGGGCTGCGCAGCACGTCGCCGAGGGAGACGATCTCCTTGTCGCTGTTGGGGATCTCCACCCCCACCGCGGACTTGCCCGGGATCGGGCTGAGGATGCGGACGTCGGCACTGGCCACCGCGTAGGCGATGTTCTTCTGGACGTTCAGGATCTTCTCGACCTTCACCCCCGGGCCGAGCTCGACGATGTAGCGCGTCACCGTCGGGCCACGGGTGTAGCCGGTCACGCTCGCGTCGATCGAGAACTCGTCCAGTACGCCCTGCAGCCGCGCGACGATCTCGTCGCTGGCCTTCGAGCGCGGCTTGTGCGGTGAGCCCTCCTTGAGCAGGTCGCTGCCCGGCAGGTGGTAGGTCACGTCGCCGGCCAGCGTCAGCTGCTCGACCCGGGCCGGGAGCGGCGTGTGCGGCGGCGGCACGAGGTCGCCGGCGGTGTCACGGGCTGCGTCACGGCTGGGGGTGGGCTTCTCGGCGGGGACGCGCTTGATCCGGGGGTTGGTGTCCATCGGCCCGAAGGCGGGCACCGCGTCCGCGTCGTCCGCCGGCTCGGCGAGCGGGTCGTAGCTCTGGGTGGCAGCGAGGTCGCCGAAGTCGCCGTGGTCGTCGAGGCCCAGCGCGAGGTCGAGCGCGTCGCCGGTCGTGGCGTCCGCGTCCTTCTTGGACTTCTTGCCGCGCTTGCGCCCGGGCTCCTCCACCATCGGCGTGTCGTAGGCCGGGAGGCCGAGGTCGGGGTCGATCGAGGGCGCCTCACCGGTGTCGGCGAAGAGCTTGCCTCGGCCGCGGCGGCGCGGCGCGGGCTCGGCGTACAGGTCGTCGTCCTCGTAGCGCCGCCCGAGCGCGCGGTCGCGCAGGTCGGCCAGCCGCTCCGGCACCTGGTAGAGCGGCGTGCCGGTGATGACGAGTACGCCGAAGAACGCGATCAGCGCCAGCAGGGGCACGACCACGAGGTCGGTCCGCAACAGGTCCAGGCCGAGGCTGGCCACGACGTACCCGATCGCGCCGCCGGCCGCCTGGAGGTCACTGGAGTTGCCGTTGACCGGCTGCGGATTGCCGTTCGCGATCTGCACGATGCCGAGGACGCCGAGGCCGCAGGCGCTCCACCCGATCACCTGGCGTCCGATCGGACCGCCGGCCTGCGGCGCACGCATGGTGCGCACTCCCGTATAGATGAGGACGAGCGGGACCAGCCAGCCGACCTTCCCGACGGTGCCGGAGACGGCGACCCGGACGACGTGGAAGGCGCCGCCCGGCAACTGGAACCACACCGCCGCCGCGCAGACCAGCGCGAGGGCGACGACGAAGAGGCCGGCTCCGTCGCGACGGTGCTCCGGCTCGAGGTCGCGAGCACCGTGGCCGATGGCGCGCGCGATGGCCCCGACGCCACGCGCGATCCCCAGGTAGAGAGCGGTGATGCCGCGCAGGATGGCGACGAACAGGGAGGCGATCGGACCCCGGCCGGACCGTACGGCGCGCGGCGCCGGCCGCGATCCCGATCTCGAACGGGCCTGGGTCCGCGACGAGGAGCCCCGGCCTTTGGCCGAGGCTCGCGTGGACGTACTCCTGGTGGCAGACGAGCGGGATTGGGTCTTGCGCGTCTGGCCACCCGGCGGGGAAGACGTACGGGTCGCCATGGCTCCACCCTATTTGGTGATCACTCCCGTCACAGGGATCACACGGGTGCGTGTCGTGCGTAGGACCGGGCGCCGCAGGGGTACCTGGGGGCGTCAGCGCACTCAGTCCGGGAGGGAACCCATGGCTCAGAACGACTCCGGCGCTCCGTCGGCCGACGACGTGCGGCGCGATCTGATCGACCTGCTGCTCGAGAAGATCGACCGCGACCCGTATCCGTCCGTCACGATGATGGACCTGGTCGAGGAGCTCATCGGCCCGGACGAGCGCGGTGCCTACGCCGCCGTACTCATGGACAAGATCCGGAGCGACAACCTCCCGAGCCTCGACATGATGTCGCGCGTGCGCGACCTGACCTGATCAGGCCCGTTTCGTTTGGGCGGAACGAAGAGCGGTAACCGCCTGACACATGGGCACGGGAGCGCCCATGGACACGGAAGCCGAAGAGACGCTGGATCGGCGCCTCGAGGAGGGAGCACAGATGTCTTCGACCACCAAGGTCGCAGCAGCGGTAGCCGCCGGCTACCTGTTGGGCCGCACCAAGAAGCTAAGGCTCGCCATCACCGTTGGCAGCATGCTGGCAGGCGGTCGCCTTGCCGGTGACATCCAGCCAGGAGCGCTGCTCAAGGGCCTGTCGGGCAACCCCGAGCTGGAGCGTCTCACCGATCAGCTGCGCGGACAGGTGCTGCGCGCGGCGAAGTCCGCGGCGGTCAACGTCACGACATCCCGCCTCGAGGCCCTCAACGAGTCGCTGCTGAACCGCGGCTCGGACGATGAGGAGGAGCCGGAGGACCAGGAGTCCGAGGACGAGTACGACGACCAGGCGGACGACCAGGCGGACGACCAGTCCGAGAGGCCGCGCCGGGCCGGGAGGACGGCCGCCAAGACGGCAAGCCGGACAGCGAAGAAGACCGCCAGCAGGTCGAGCGAGCGGACCGGTGCGACCAAGGCCGCCGCCAGCAAGACCGGCAGCGCCAAGCGCACGGCCAGCAAGACGGCCGCCAAGAAGACGCCCACCGCCAAGCGCACGGCGAGCAAGGCCAGTGGCAGCGGTAGCGGTAGTGGCACTGGCAGCGGCAGCAGCGGCAGGCGCCGGCCGGCCAAGAAGTCCGCGGCCCGCGCATCGGAGAGGTGAGCGATATGGCGAGCACTGGAACCGAGCCCGGCGACCGGCTCAAGGAGGTCGGGCAGGAGCTGCTCAAGACGCTCGGCGGCCGCGCCGCCGACATGGTCTCCGGCTCGATGGGCGGATTGACCGATCGCCTCGAGGGCATCGCCGAGGGCGGCCCGATCAAGGAGGCCTTCAGCGGCGCCATGGGCGCCAAGGCCGAGGGTAAGAGCGGTGCGGGCGGTGCCATCAAGGGCGCCCTCAGCGGCGTCAAGGACAAGCTCACCGGCGGCGGCAAGGGCGGTAAGGGCGGCAACAAGCCGACCAAGGCGACCGTGATCATCGAGCAGGTCGACGTCGGCGTCCCGGTCGACGTCGCCTACAACCAGTGGACCGAGTTCGGCAGCTTCGCGCAGTTCATGAAGAAGGTCGAGAAGGTCGAGGCCCAGGACGACAACAAGCTCACCTGGAAGGCCCAGATCGTCTGGTCGCACCGGACCTGGGAGGCCACGATCATCGACCAGGTGCCGAACGAGCGGATCGTGTGGCGCTCGCAGGGCCAGAAGGGCCATGTCGACGGCACCGTGACCTTCCACGATGTCGGCCCCAACCTGACCCGGATCATCCTGGTCCTGGAGTACTACCCGCAGGGGCTCTTCGAGCGGACCGGCAACATCTGGCGCGCCCAGGGCCGCCGCGCCCGCGTCGAGCTCCAGCACTTCCGCCGGCACGTGATGACCCGCACGATCCTCAACCCGGACGATGTCGAGGGATGGCGGGGCGAGATTCACGACAGCGAGGTCGTGCGCTCCGACGAGGAGGTCAAGGAGGAGGAGCAGTCCGAGTCCGAGGACCAGGGCGACGAGAACGAGTCCCAGGACGAGTCCGAGGACTCTTACGACGACGAGGACGAGGGCGAGCCCGACGAAGACGGCGAGCCTGAGGACGAGTACGAGGACGAGGGCGAACCCGAGGAGGGCGAGCCTGAGGACGAGTACGACGACGAGGGTGAGTCCGATGAGGAGGGCGAGCCTGAGGACGAGTACGAGGACGAAGGCGAACCCGAGGACGAGGGCGAACCCGAGGACGAGGGCGAACCCGAGGAGGGCGAGCCCGAGGACGAGTACGAGGACGAAGGCGAACCCGAGGAAGGCGAACCCGAGGACGAGTACGAGGACGAAGGCGAACCCGAGGACGAGGGCGAACCCGAGGACGAGTACGACGAGGGCGAGCCCGAGGCCGAGGAGGAGCCCGACGAGCAACCGCGACGGCGTACACGGAGGGCCGGCTGAGGCCGGGCCCCAGACAGGGAGTAGACGATGAGCGTACAGACCCAGCGCCGCGGCGGAGGCTACCTCGACCGCCCGGCACCGAGCGGACTTGCCGATGTCGTCGAGGTCATCCTCGACAAGGGCATCGTCATCGATGCCTACGTCCGTGTCTCGTTGGTCGGCATCGAGCTGCTGACCATCGACGCCCGCATCATCATCGCGAGCGTGGACACCTATCTCCGCTTCGCCGAGGCGACCAACCGGCTGGACCTGGAGGAACACGGGGGCGGCAAGCCGCTCGACGAGTTCATCGGGAACATGCAGGAGTCGGGCGCGTCGAAGAAGGTGGGCGGCGCCGTCCGCGGCGCCAAGCGCGCCCTCACGGGGGGCGGCAACGACGACGAGGACGGCGACGACGACAACGGCGGCGGTGAGCGCCGTCAGCGCCAGCCCAGCCGGCGTTCCTCGAGCCGTCGCTCTGAGTCGTGAGCGCTCCGACGACCGAGGCACGCCTGCCCCACCCCGGATCCGAGCAGGAGACCGGCTGGTTCGTCTACGGCGTGACACGTCCGTCGGTCTCGGTTCCGCCGGACCTGACCGGGGTCGACGACCAGCCGGTGCTGCTCCTCCCCCACGGCGAGGTCGCCGCGATCGTGAGCGCAGCCCTGCTCGACCGGCCACCGGGCCGGCGGGCGGAGCTGCTCTCCTACACGCGCGTGCTCGACTGCCTCGCCCTGCGAGGGCCGGTGGCACCGGTGAGCTTCGGGTCCATCCTGGCCGACACCGACGACGTCGTGGCAAGCCTGCTGGAGCCGTCCGGGGCCGAGCTGGATGCACTCCTCGACGACCTCACCGGCCGGCTGCAGCTGCGCCTGCAGGCGGCGTACCGTGACGACGTGGCACTTGCCGAGGTGGTCGCGCACGATCCCGAGGTCGCGCGTCTGCGGGAACTCACTCGCGACGCCCCGGAGGGCGCCTTCTACGGGGAGCGGATCCAGCTCGGACGGCTCGTCGCCGACGCCCTGGAGGCGGTCCGCGCCGAGGACGCCGAGACGATCGTCGACGCCGTCCGCCCACGTTGCGTGGCGGTCGTGGCCCAGCCAGGGAACGGCCTGAGCCGGATCGTCGAGGCACAGTTGCTCGTCGACGACGAGGAGCGTCCCGAGCTGGAGGAGATGCTGGAAGCGCTCGCCGAGGAGCTCCACGAGCGGATCGCCCTCCGACTGATCGGGCCGTTGGCGCCGTACGACTTCGTGGGAGGCACGCCATGGGCCTGATCACCGGGCTCCTCGGGCTGCCGCTGGCACCAGTGCGGGGCACCATGTGGGTGGCCGAGCAGGTCCTGCAGGCGGCCGAGGAGGAGTACTACGACCCCGGCAAGATCCGCGACCAGCTCGCGGAGGTCGACCGGCTGCGCAACGCCGGCGAGATCGACGAGGACGAGGCGGTCGCCCGCGAGGACGAGCTCATCGAGCGCCTCCTCGAGGGCCAGGCACGACGAGGTGAGCGCTGATGGCCGAGCAGGCCCAGAACGACCAGCAGGACGACCAGCAGGACGACCAGCAGGACAACCAGAACGGCGAGCAGGACGACAAGCCCCGCCCGGCGCGAGCCCGCGCCAGCCATCCGCGCAAGACTGCCGCCAAGCCCGCCAGGGGTGGCTGGGACGTCGCCATGGAGGCCGCCCGCCAGCTCCAGCAGCTGACCGGCAACGAGGTCGAGGCCATCACCGGCCTGCGCCGTACCGACGACGGCTGGCGCGTCCAGGTGGACGTCCTGGAGCTGCGCCGGGTGCCCACCACCACCGACGTCATCGCGACCTACGACGTCGACGTCGACGGCTCGGGCGACCTGATGGGCTACCACCGCCAGCACCGGTTCGTGCGGGGCGAGGTGGGCGACGACCGATGAGTGACAGTCTCCCGACGCGACGCGACTACGCCCCCGCCAGCCAGTCCGCGCGGGCGCAGCCGGCCAACCTCGCCGATGTCCTCGAGCGGGTCCTCGACAAGGGCATCGTCATCGCCGGTGACATCCGGGTGAACCTGCTCGACATCGAGTTGCTGACCATCAAGATCAGGCTGCTGGTGGCCTCGGTCGACAAGGCGGCCGAGATGGGGATCGACTGGTGGCGTAACGACCCCATGTTCAACAGCCGCGCCGAGGACGTGGCCGCGGAGAACCGCGAGCTGCGTCAGCGGATCCGCGAACTCGAGGGTTCGGGCGAGCAGGACGGAGGCAAGGATGGCTGAGACCGGACGCTATCTGTACGCCGTGACGCGTGACCTGCCGCCGGAGGCGACCGCCGGCGTGGTCGGCGTCGGCGGCGCTCCCGTCGAACTCCTGGAGCACGGCGACCTCACGGTCCTCCTCAGCACGGTCGACCTGGCCGAGTTCGGCGAGGAGTCGCTCCGGGCGAACCTGGAGCAGCTCCCCTGGCTCGAGCGGACGGCCCGCGCCCACGACGACGTCGTCCGGCTCGCCGCCGGCCGCGGGCCCACCGCGCCGTTCCGCATGCTGACGATCTGCCGCGACGACGCGGCCGTGCGGACGCGTCTCGACGAGATGCACGACGGGCTGGAGGACGCGCTGGCCCGCGTCGCGGGGCGGCACGAGTGGAGCGTCAAGCTGCTTCTCCCGCCCGCCGAGGCCTCCGCGCCTGCTCCCGCCCCCTCCCCCGCGAGCGTCGGCGGCGGCGCGGCGTACCTTCGCGCCAAGAAGGACGCTGCGGAGAGCCGCGGTCGACGCGAGGAGTCCGCGGCCCGTACGGCGCAGGAGGTGAACGAGGCCCTGGAACTGCTCGCGGTGGCCAGCCGCCGACTGCAGCCCCAGGACCCGCGCCTGACCGGGGTGCCCGGGCAGATGGTCCTCAACGCCGCCTACCTGGTCGACGACGCCGACAGCAGCTTCTTCGTCACCGAGGCCGAGCGCCTCGGCGGCCGCCATCCCGAGCTCCAGGCGAGTGTGGACGGCCCCTGGCCGCCGTACTCCTTCGCGACGTTGGAGGCGCCGTGAGCCTGGTCGCCACCGAGCAGACCGACGTCCGCCCCGTCGGCAACATCGCCCTGGTCGATCTCCTGGACCGGCTGCTGGGCACGGGCGTCGTGCTCGCCGGCGACATCGTCATCTCCCTTGCCGGGGTCGACCTGGTGCAGGTGCGCCTGCACGCGCTGATCACCTCGGTGCGTTCGGAGTTCCCGGAGGGATCGCTGTGACCGCCCAGCGCCGGCTCCTGCCCGAGCGGCTGGAGACCGACGCCGAGTCGGTCGAGCGAGACCTGTTCAAGCTGGTGCTGACGATCGTCGAGCTGGTCAGGCAGCTGATGGAGAAGCAGGCCCTGCGACGTGTCGACCAGGGCGACCTCACCGACGACCAGGTCGACGCACTCGGCACGGCGCTGTGGCACCTCGAGCAGGCCATGGACGAGCTGAAGTCCCGCTACGGCCTGACGGCCGCCGACCTCGATCTCGACCTCGGCCCGCTCGGCTCCCTGCTCGGGCAGTGACCGGGCCCAGCCGGGCTCAGGCCTCGATGACCACCGGGATGATCATCGGCCGGCGCCGGTGCGTCTCCGAGACCCACCGCCCGAACGTACGGCGCACCGCCTGCTGCAACTGGTAGGCGTCGGTCGCGCCCTCGGCGACGACCCGGTTGACCGCGTCGACGATCGGCTGCTTGATCGGGTCGAAGTCGCCGTCGGCCCAGGCGTTGCCGCGGGCGTGGATCTCGGGGCCACCCGAAACCTTCCCCGACACGGAGTCGACCACGACGATGATCGAGACGAAGCCCTCCTCGCCGAGGATGCGGCGGTCCTTCAGGTCGGCCTCGGTGATGTCGCCCACCGACGTACCGTCGACGAAGACGTAGCCGCAGTCGACCTTGCCCACGACCTTGGCGACGCCGTCGATCAGGTCGACCACGACGCCGTCCTCGGCGATGACGACGTGCTCGACGCCGACCTCGCGCGCCAACGCTCCGTTGGCGAGCAGGTGACGGATCTCGCCGTGCACCGGCATCACGTTGCGCGGCCGCACGATGTTGTAGCAGTACAGCAGCTCACCGGCGCTCGCGTGCCCCGAGACGTGCACCAGCGCGTTGCCCTTGTGCACCACGTGGGCGCCGAGCCGGGCCAGCCCGTTGATCACGCGGTAGACGGCGTTCTCGTTGCCGGGGATCAGGCTCGAGGCCAGCAGGACGGTGTCGCCCGACTCGATCTGGACGAAGTTGTGGGTGCCGTTGGCGATCCGGCTCAGCGCGCTCATCGGCTCGCCCTGGGAGCCGGTCGAGATCAGCACCTGCCGCTCGGGGGGCAGGTCGGAGAGCTCCTTGGCGTCGACCAGCACACCCTCGGGGACGTGCAGGTAGCCCAGATCGGAGGCGATCTGCATGTTGCGCACCATCGAGCGACCGATGTAGCCGACCCGGCGGCCGTGCTTCACCGCCGCGTCGAGGATCTGCTGCACCCGGTGCACGTGCGAAGCGAAGCAGGCCACGATGATCCGCTGCTCGGACTCGCGGAAGACCTGCTCGATGGCGGGGGTGATCTTCTTCTCGGCCGTGGTGAACCCCGGCACCTCGGCGTTGGTGGAGTCGGTCAGGAAGAGGTCGACCCCCTCCTCCCCCAGCCGGGCGAAGGCACGCAGGTCGGTGATGCGGCCGTCGAGCGGCAGCTGGTCCATCTTGAAGTCGCCGGTGTGCAGCGCCATCCCGGCGCCGGTGCGGATCGCGACCGCCAGCGCGTCGGGAATGGAGTGGTTGACCGCGACGAACTCGAGGTCGAAGGGGCCGAAGCTGATCCGGTCGCCCTCCTTGACCTCGTGGTGCACCGTCTCCTTGAGGCGGTGCTCGCGCAGCTTCGAGCCGAGCAGCGCCAGGGTCAGCTTCGAGCCGACCAGCGGGATGTCGCCGCGCTCGCGCAGAAGGTACGGCGTCGCGCCGATGTGGTCCTCGTGGCCGTGGGTGAGGACGAGCGCCTCGACGGCGTCCAGCCGGTCACGGATGGGGCCGAAGTCGGGCAGGATCAGGTCGACACCGGGCTGCTGGTCCTCGGGGAAGAGGACGCCGCAGTCGACGACGAGCAGCCGGCCGGCGTACTCGAAGACGGTCATGTTCCGGCCGACCTCGCCGAGACCGCCCAGCGGGATCACCCGCAGTGCGCCATCGGGTAGCTCGCCCGGAGCCTGGAGCTCGGGGTGGGGGTGGCTCATGAAGCCCTTTCTAGAGGAGGCCGGCGGCCACGAGTCCTGCCCGGAGTGCCTCGACCTCCGCATCGTCGAGCGCCACGAGGGGGCTCCGGACGGTGCGGTTGTCGATGACGCCGGTCAGCTCGAGGGCCGCCTTGGCAGTGGTCGCTCCGTAGTTCGGGACGCCCATGATGGCGTCGATCGCGGGGAGCATCCGCGCATATGTCTCTCGGGCGGTGGCGATGTCGTTGGCGGCGGCGGCGTCGACCATGGTGCGCAGGTAGTCGCCGGCGACGTGGCCGGCCACGCTCACCACGCCGCTCGCGCCGTGCGCGAGCCACGCCAGGTTGAGGGCGTCGTCGCCGGAGTAGATCGCGTAGCCCAGGTCGAGCAGCTTGGCGCCGCGCGCCAGGTTGCCGGCGGCCTCCTTCACCGCCACGACCGTGTCGAAGGCCGCCACCTCGCGGTAGACCTCGTCGGAGATCGGCGTGCCGGTGCGCCCGGGGACGTCGTAGAGCATCACGGGCACGGCGGTCGCGCCCGCGACCTGGCGGAAGTGCTCGAGGATGCCGCGCTGGCCCGGCTTGTTGTAGTACGGCGTCACCAGCAGCAGGCCGTCGGCGCCGGTCTTCTCCGCCTGGCGCGCCAGCTCGAGGCTGGTGCGGGTGTCGTTGGTGCCGACGCCCGCGACGATCGTGGCGCGATCGCCCACGGCGTCCTTGACGGCGGCCAGGATCTCGGCGTCCTCGCCGACGCTCGTGGTCGGCGACTCGCCGGTGGTGCCGGAGACCACCAGGCCGTCGTGGCCGTGGTCGACGAGGTGCCGGGCCACGTTCTGGGTCTGCTCCAGGTCGACCGTGCCATCGGCATGGAAGACGGTGGCCATCGCGGTCAGGACGGTGCCGAACGGAGCAGGGGACGTCATAGGAGAAAGGGTATCGCCCCCACTCCCCTGACTCGGATCGCGCCGCTCGGCCCTCCGGTCAGACCTGCAGTCACACCTGCCGCATGACCTCCGCGGCGACGAGCTCGAGGTGCTCGAGATCGCTCAGGTCGAGCACCTGGAGGTAGATCCGGGACGCGCCCGCCTGGGCGAAGGAGCCGATCTTGTCGATCACCTCGGCCGGCGTGCCGGCCAGCCCGTTCGTACGAAGCTCGCTCTTCTCCCGGCCGATCGCGGCGGCCCGGCGGTCGATCTCCCCCTCGTCGCGGCCGAGGCAGAGCACCTGGGCCGCGGAATAGGTCATCGTCTCCGGGTCGCGGCCGGCAGCCAGCACCGCCTCGCGGACCCGGTTGTACTGCGTGGCCGTGTCGTCGACGGACGCGAAGGGCACGTTGAACTCGTCGGCGTACGACGCGGCCAGCTGCGGAGTGCGCCTCTTGCCCATGCCGCCGATCACGACCGGGATCGTCCCCCGGTGGCCGGTGGTCTGCACCGGCTTGGGCAGGCCTGGGCTGTTCTTGACCTGGTAGTGGCTGCCGGCGAAGCCGTAGCCGCCCTCGGTGGCCCACAGGCCGGTAATGATCTCGAGCTGCTCCTCGAGCCTGTCGAAGCGCTCGCCGGTGCCGGGGAACGGGATGCCGTAGGCCTCGTGCTCCTCGGCGAACCAGCCCGCACCCAGCCCGAAGTCGACGCGGCCGCCCGACATCTGGTCGACGCCGGCGACGCTGACCGCCAGCGGGCCCGGGTGCCGGAACGTCGCACTGGTGACCAGGGTGCCGAGCCGGATCGTGGAGGTCTCGCGCGCGATCCCGGCCAACGTGATCCAGGCATCGCTCGGGCCGGGCAGCCCGTCGCCGCCCATCGTCAGGTAGTGGTCGGATCGGAAGAACGCGCCGAAGCCGAGCTCCTCGGCCTTCTTCGCGACGGTGACGAGGTCGTCGTACGACGCTCCCTGCTGCGGCTCGGTGAAGATGCGAAGCTCCATGCCCCGACCCTAGCCAAGCGGACGAGCCGCGCTCAGCGAGCCCTGGTTCAGCGAGCTCTGGTGAGGAAGACCCGGTCGTAGGCGTCGTGCGACTCGCGGGCGGTCTCGACCCACTCGCCCGCGTCGTAGGCGGGGTAGCGGACGTCGCCCTCGGGCTCCAGATGGACCCGGGTGATCACCTGGTCGGTCGCGTGCGGCATCGCCGCCTCATAGACCTGCGCTCCCCCCGCCACCATCACGTCGCCGTCCAGACCGGCCGCCTCCGCGAGGGCATCCACCATGTCGTGGGCGACCAGGACGGCGGCCGGGTCGGCGGCGTACTCCCAGGACGGGTCGCGGGTCAGCACGATCGTGGTCCGCCCCGGCAACGGGCGGCCGATCGACTCGAAGGTGGTGCGTCCCATCACGAGGGTGTGGCCGAGGGTGAGCGCCTTGAACTCGGCCTGCTCCCCCGCGATCCGCCACGGGATGTCCGGCCCGTTGCCGATCACGCCGTTGTCGGCGACGGCCGCTACCAGCACCACCCGCTTGCCCAGTGTCTCCAACTGCTCGCCGGGCGCCTCAGACAGCAATGGGAGCCTTGATCGCCGGGTGCGGGTCGTAGCCCTCGATGGTGATGTGCTCGAGGTCGAAGCCGTCGATCGCGGTGACCGTCGGGTCGAGGTGGAGTGTGGGCAGCGGCCGCGACTCGCGGGTCAGCTGCAGCTGCGCCTGCTCGAGGTGGTTGAGATAGAGGTGCGCGTCGCCGAGCGTGTGCACGAAGTCCCCCACCTCCAGCCCCGTCACCTGCGCCACCATGTGGGTCAGCAGGGCGTAGGAGGCGATGTTGAACGGCACACCGAGGAAGATGTCGGCCGAGCGCTGGTAGAGCTGGCAGCTCAGCCGGCCCGGCCCGTCGCCGTCGGGTGCGACGTAGAACTGGAACATCGTGTGGCACGGCGGCAGCGCCATGTCGGGGACGTCGGCGACGTTCCACGCGCTGACGATGTGGCGCCGGCTGTCGGGATTGCCGCGGATCTGGTCGATCACGTGGGCGATCTGGTCGACGTGGCGACCGTCGGGGGTGGGCCAGCTGCGCCACTGGTAGCCGTAGACGGGACCGAGGTCGCCGTTCTCGTCGGCCCACTCGTCCCAGATCGTGATGCCGCGGTCCTGGAGCCACTTGACGTTGGTGTCGCCGCGCAGGAACCACAGCAGCTCGCCGAAGACCGACCGGGTGTGGATCTTCTTCGTCGTCATCAACGGGAAGCCGGCGCGCAGGTCGAATCGCATCTGGTGCCCGAAGACCGATCTGGTGCCGGTGCCCGTGCGGTCGGACTTCTCCACGCCCTCGTCGAGGACGCGTCGCAGGAGGTCGTGGTAGGGCTGCACGGGGCCAGCCTATGCGCTCGCTACCCGTCGAGCGCGACGGTTCCGACGATGGTGGTGCGGGTGTCGCCGCCGATCCAGACGGTGCCGTCGGCCAGCTTCTCGACATGGACCCGACCGCGACGCTGGAGCACGGTGCCCTGGCTCGCGACGTACGACGCCGGCAGCACGTGGCCCGCGAGCCACTGGGCGATGCCGGCGTTCAGCGAGCCGGTCACAGGGTCCTCGTCGACGCCGAGGCCTCCGACGAAGGCGCGGACCTCGATCGCCTCCTCGCCCTCGGGATAGATCCCGACGGCACCGAGGGCCAGGTCGCCGAGGGCGACCGGGTCGGGCTGCAGGGCCAGCACGGCGGCCGCGTCGGCAAGCAGGACGGCGACCCAGCCGGGGCCGTTGTCGACCCACTGGGCGTCGGCGATGTCCGCGCGCGCGATCCGGAGACCGGCGGCGATCCGGGCGAGCGTCTCCTCGGCCACCTCGCCCGATCGCCGCAGGGGCGGCGCGGCGAAGGCGAGCCGCTGACCCCGACGGAGTGGGACGAGGCCCACTCCGCACTCCTGCAGGATCCGCTCCCCCGACGGGTCGCCGCCGGCCTCGAGCCAGGCGTGCGCGCTGCCCAGCGTCGGGTGGCCGGCGAAGGGCAGCTCGCCGCTCGGGGTGAAGATCCGCAGCCGGTAATCCGCCTCGGGCACGGTCGGGGTGAGCAGGAACGTCGTCTCGGAGAGGTTGGTCCAGCGCGCGAACGCCGCCATCTGCTCCTCGCTCAGCCCGTCGGCGTCGTGCACCACGGCGACCGGGTTTCCCAGCAGGGGCTCGGAGCTGAAGACGTCGACCTGGCGGAACTCGCGCATGCGGGTCACGCTAGCGGTGCGCTCAGAGCGAGAGCGACATCGGCCCGTAGACGTCCCGGTCGTGCTCGTGCAGCGTGACCGAGGCGACCCCCTGGTCGGCCAGCTCGCGCCACACCTCGCCGACCCACGACTCGGCGTCGCCCTGGTTGGCGAAGCGCTGGCCGGCGTACTCCTCGGTGACCTCGACCTCCTGGCCGGCGGCGTCGAGCAGCGACCACCACCAGGCGCGCTCGGGCGGCGTCGGGTTGCGGAAGCTGCCCGGGACCTCGGGGATGCTCATCACGCCTCCCGCACGTGGGAGTCGACGAACGGCGGCTTCGTGACGGTGAAGACCTCGGAACGTCCCCGGATGTCAACCATCAGCTCCGCGCCGTCGGCGACGTCGGTCGAGACCAGCGCCAGCGCGATGCCCTTGCGCAGGGTCGGGCTGAACGTGCCGGACGTGATCTCGCCGACGCGCTGGTCGGGGGTGGCACCGACGCCCATGTGCGCGCGCGGAATGCCGCGCCCGGCGGCGAGGAGCCCGACGAGCTTGCGGCCCGCGCCCGCCTCCCGCTGGGCGAGCAGAAGGTCGCGGCCCCAGAAGGCCTCCTTCTTCCAACCGACGGCCCAGCTGACCCCACCTTCGAGCGGGGAGACCGCGAGGCCGATGTCCTGTCCGTGCAGCGGGTAGCCCATCTCCGTGCGCAGGGTGTCGCGGGCGCCCAGCCCGCAGGGCAGCATGCCGTGGGGCCGGCCGGCCTCGAGCAAGGCGTCCCACAGGGCCGAAGCGACCTCGTTGGGTGCCACCAGCTCGTAGCCACGCTCGCCGGTGTACCCGGTGCGGCACACGATCACGTCGGCGCCGCCGAACGGCGCCTGGGCGAAGCTCATGTAGCCGTGCGCGCTCGGCAGGCCGAGCGCCTCGAGCACTGCATCCGACCTCGGTCCCTGGACCGCGAGCACGACGAAGTCGCGATGCTGGTCGGTCACCTCGACGCCCGTCGGCGCGTCGGCGGCGAGACGGCGGACGACCTCGGCGGTGTTGGCGGCGTTGGGGATGAGGAAGACCTCGTCGTCGCTCTTGTAATAGGCGATCAGGTCGTCGACGATGCCGCCGGTGGCGTCGTCGAGGCAGAGCGTGTACTGCGCCTTGCCGGGCGCGATCCGGCCAAGGTCGTTGGAGAGCGTCGCGTTGACGTACGCCGCGGCACCCGGGCCCCGTACGGTGGCCTTGCCCAAGTGCGAGACGTCGAAGACGCCGACCGCCTCACGCACGCACGTGTGCTCCTTGATCACACCCGCGGCGTACTCGATCGGCATCGACCAGCCGCCGAACTCACCGAACTTCGCACCAAGCGCCACGTGCCGATCATGGAGCGGGGACAGGAGCAGATCCTCAGCCATGGCGCGAACCCTATCGCGGTTAAACTCCGCGGCGTGACGTCCTACTCCTTGCGCACCGCCTCCCCTGCCAAGACCCGTTCGGAGGCCGTCGTCGTCGGCGTCGTCCAGGGCCGCAAGGGCCCCGAGCTCGCGTCCGGCGCGGAGGAGGTCACCTCGGCGTACGGGCGCAAGCTCCGTGGGCTGCTGGCGAGTCTCGACGTCACCGGCAAGGCCGGCGAGATGGTGCGGGTGCCGACCGGCGGCGCCATCAGCTCCCCGCTGCTGGTGCTCGTCGGTCTCGGCGAGGACGCCGGGCCGGGCGCCGTACGCCGGGCCGCCGGCGTCGCGGCCCGCTCGGTCCCCAACGCCACCTCCGTCGCGCTCGCACTGCCGGCCGACACGCCCGAGCTGATCGGCGCCGTGACCGAGGGCCACCTCCTCGGCGGGTACGCGTTCACGACGTACAAGCAGCCGGTCGAGGCCAACGCGCCCGGGGACGTCGTCATCCTCTCCCCCATCGCCCGCGAGGCCGAGGCCACGCAGGCCTTCGACCGCGCCCGCACCGTCGCCGCCGCGGTCACGGCCACCCGCGACTGGGTCAACACCCCGCCCGCGGACCTCACCCCGCCGCTCTTCGCCGAGGCGGTCGTCGCGGCCGCGGCCGAGGTGGGCTCGGTGGCCGCCACGGTCTACGACGAGAAGGCGCTCGCCAAGCTCGGCGCCGGCGGCATCCTCGCCGTCGGTGGCGGCTCGGCCGCGCAGCCCCGGCTCGTCGAACTCGTCTACGCCCCCGAAGGCGCCACCAGGCACGTGGCGCTGGTGGGCAAGGGCATCACCTACGACTCCGGCGGCCTGACGATCAAGCCCGCCAACTCCATGGCGACCATGAAGACCGACATGGGCGGCGCCGCTGCGGTCGTGCAGGCGACCCTCGCGATCGCGCGCCTGGGCCTGCCGGTGAAGATCTCCACGTTCGTCCCCATGGCCGAGAACATGGTCTCGGGTTCGGCGGTGCGCCCGGGTGACGTCGTCACCCACTACGGCGGGGTGACCTCAGAGGTCACCAACACCGATGCGGAGGGCCGGTTGGTGCTCGCCGACGCGCTCGTGCGCGCCGTTGAGGCAGAGCCCGAGGTGATCATCGACGTCGCCACGCTCACCGGGCACATGGTGACGGCGCTGGGCGACCGGATCTCCGGCGTCATGGGCGATACCCAGATCGTCGATGCGGTCCTGGCCGCGGCCTCGGCGGCCGGCGAGGAGATGTGGCCGCTACCGCTGCCGCCCGCGATGAAGGAGCGGGTCCGAAGCTCCAAGGTCGCCGACCTCGCCCAGTACGACTGGATCCGCTGGGGCGGCGGGCTCTTCGCCGCGGCCTTCCTCCGCGAGTTCACGGCAGGCCTGCCGTGGGCGCACCTCGACATCGCGGGCCCGGTCTTCAACTCCGGCGGCCCCTACGGCCACCTGCCCTCGGGTGGCACCGGGATCGCCGTGGCCACGCTCGTCGAGTACGTCAGCTCGCTCGACTCCTGACCTCAGGCCAGGCCCTGCTTCCGGCGCCGGTTGTAGTCCCGCATCCGCTGCGGTACGCCGACCACGGCGGCGTCGTACGACGGGACGTGCTGGCGGTTGCAGAACTCGTGCGCCCACTTCGCCGACGGCACCCGGCGGCGGGTCCACTCGCCGTCGTGGGCCACCAGCAGGAGGGTGACCTCGCTGACCGCGGTCCGGGGCTCGACGAAGCCCTCGACACCGCGCCGCGCCTGCACCCAGCCGGTCAGGTGGGCGACGTCGGTCGAGTCGGAGGCGCGCACACGCGTGGAGCCGGTGCGCGCCGCGTCGGCGACCGGGCCGCTCATGCGCGGCTTGCGGAGGCGGTCGAGGAAACCCATGGCGCACAGTGTGCCGTGGATCTCCGGCTCCCGGGGCTACTCATCGGTAATCGCACCGGTCTCCAGGGGCGCCCGCCGTGGTGACAAGATGGGGCGCGTGACCGACGCTTTCGACGTGCTGGTAATCGGGGCAGGGTCGGGCGGATACGCCTGTGCCCTCCGTGCGGCTCAACTCGGCCTCACGGTCGCGCTCGTGGAGAAGGACCGCCTCGGTGGCACCTGTCTCCACGTGGGCTGCATCCCGACCAAGGCACTGCTGCACGCGGCCGAGATCGCCGACGGGGCCCGCGAGGCCGAGCGCTTCGGGGTCCGGGCGACGCTGGAGGGCATCGACATCGCGGGCGTCCACGCCTACAAGGACGGCGTGGTGAGCCGACTCTTCAAGGGCCTCTCCGGACTGGTCAAGAGCCGGGGCATCACGGTGATCGAGGGCGAGGGCCGGCTCGTCGACGCGCACACCGTGGCGGTCGGCGACGCGACGTACACCGGGAAGAACGTGGTGCTGGCCACCGGCTCGTACGCGAAGTCTCTGCCTGGCCTCGAGATCGACGGCGAGCGCGTCCTCAGCTCCGACCACGCGCTCCGGCTCGACCGGGTTCCTGCCTCGGCGGTGATCCTGGGCGGTGGCGTGATCGGCTGCGAGTTCGCCAGTGTCTGGCGCAGCTTCGGTGCCGAGGTCACGATCGTGGAGGCCCTGCCGCGGCTGCTCCCGACCGAGGACCCCGATTCCTCCAAGGCGCTGGAGCGGGCGTTCCGCAAGCGCGGCATCAAGGCCATGACCGGCACCCCGTTCCAGGCCGTCAAGCAGACCGACGAGGGCGTCAGCGTGCTCACCGAGGGCGGCGAGGCGATCGAGGCCGACCTGCTGCTCGTCGCGGTGGGGCGCGGCCCTGTGACCGCGGACCTCGGCTACGAGGAGGCCGGCATCTCGCTCGACCGTGGCTTCGTCACCGTCGACGACCGGCTGCGGACCTCCGTCGAGGGCGTGTACGCCGTCGGCGACATCGTCCCGGGCCTGCAGCTGGCGCACCGCGGCTTCGCGCAGGGCATCTTCGTGGCCGAGGAGATCGCCGGGCTCGACCCGAGGCCGATCGACGAGACCGGGATCCCGCGGGTCACCTACAGCCACCCCGAAGTCGCCTCGGTCGGCCTGAGCGCCGAGGCCGCGGAGGCGGCGTACCCGGGCGAGGTCGAGACCCTGACCTACGACCTGGGCGGCAACGGCAAGAGCCAGATCCTGCAGACCCAGGGCTTCGTCAAGCTCGTACGCCGCACCGACGGCCCCGTCCTCGGCGTACACCTCGTCGGGGACCGGGTGGGCGAGCTCATCGGCGAGGCCCAGGTCGCCTACGGCTGGGAGGCCTTCCCCGACGACGTCGCACCGCTCGTCCACGCCCACCCCACCCAGAACGAAGCACTCGGTGAGGCATTTCTCGCGCTGGCTGGGAAGCCGCTGCACGCGCACGCCTGAACCTCCGATAGAACTAGTCCGAAGACACGACGCGAAGCGAAGGAAACGCTGAACCCTATGGCTACCGAAGTCACCCTCCCGGCACTGGGCGAGTCCGTCACCGAAGGCACCGTCACCCGGTGGCTGAAGAACGTCGGCGACACGGTCGCCGTCGACGAGCCGCTGCTCGAGGTCTCCACCGACAAGGTCGACACCGAGATCCCCTCGCCCGTCGCCGGCACGCTCCTGGAGATCCGTGCCTCCGATGACGACACCGTCGAGGTCGGTGCCGTCCTCGCGATCATCGGCGCCGACGACGAGGCCGGCGCAGCCGGCGCGGACTCCGCCCCCGCCCCTGCCGGTGACGCCACCGAGGAGCAGGCCGCGTCCGACGGCCCGTCCGAGGCCGAGTCGCAGGGCCAGGCCGACCAGCCCGCGCAGCAGCCCGTGGCCAGCAGCAGCTCCGACGCGCCGGCCGCGCCGAGCGACGGCGAGGCCGCCCCGGCAGCGTCGTCGGCCGACGCGACCGAGGTCACGCTGCCGGCCCTCGGCGAGTCGGTCACCGAGGGCACCGTCACCCGATGGCTGAAGAACGTCGGTGACAACGTCGCCGTCGACGAGCCGCTGCTCGAGGTCTCCACCGACAAGGTCGACACCGAGATCCCCTCGCCCGTCGCCGGCACCCTGCTCGAGGTGAAGGTCTCCGAGGACGAGACGGTCGAGGTGGGCGCGGTGCTGGCGCTCATCGGTGCCGCCGGCAGCGCCGCGCCCTCCACGCCTGTCGCCTCCGCCCCGGAGGCTCCCGCCGCTGCTCCGGAGCCGGCTGCCGCACCCGAGCCGGCCGCCGAGCCCGAGCCGGCCGCCGAGCCCGAGCCCGCCGCCGCTCCCGAGCCCGCCGCTGCCCCGGAGCCGACGCCCGCCCCCGAGCCTGCTCCGGCCGCCGAGGCGCCCGCCGCCCAGGCCGCGCCGACGTCGCCGGAGACCACGGCACCGCTCTCGCCGAGCATCGAGGCCGGCGGCTACGTCACCCCGCTCGTGCGCAAGCTTGCCGCCCAGCACGGTGTCGACCTGGCAAGCATCCAGGGCTCCGGAGTCGGAGGGCGCGTGCGCAAGGAGGACGTCCTCGAGGCCGCCGCGGCCGCGAAGGCACCCGCTGCCGCACCCGCCCAGGCTGCCCCCGCTGCCGCTCCGGCTGCTGCGGCCCAGTCGACCCAGGCGACCCAGGCGGCTCCGTCGCCGCTGCGCGGCACCACGGAGAAGGTCTCGCGGCTGCGCAAGGTGATCGCCGAACGGATGACCGAGTCGCTGCACGTCTCCGCGCAGCTGACCCAGGTGATGGAGGTCGACGTCACCAACGTCGCGCGCCAGCGCGAGGCCAACAAGGCCGCGTTCCAGGCGCGCGAGGGCGTCAAGCTGACCTACCTGCCCTTCTTCGCCAAGGCCGCGATCGACGCGCTCAAGGTCCACCCGAAGCTCAACGCCAACCTGAACACCGAGGCTGGCGAGGTCACCTACTACGACCGCGAGAACATCGCCTTCGCCGTGGACACCGAGCGTGGCCTGCTCACGCCGGTGGTCAAGGACGCGGGCGACCTCTCCATCAGCGGGCTGGCGAAGAAGATCGCGGACGTCGCCGAGCGCACCCGGACGAACAAGATCACCCCCGACGAGCTGTCGGGCGGCACGTTCACGATCACGAACCTCGGCTCGTTCGGCGCGCTCTTCGACACCCCGATCATCAACCAGCCCCAGGTCGCGATCCTCGGCCCCGGCGCCGTGGTGAAGCGTCCGGTCGTCATCGACGACCCGGTGCTGGGCGAGACGATCGCCATCCGGCACATGGTCTACCTGGCACTGACCTACGACCACCGCCTGGTGGATGGGGCCGACGCCGGCCGGTTCCTGGCCGACGTCAAGAAGCGGCTGGAGGCCGGGGTCTTCGACCTCTGAGCCGTCCTCTGGAACTGCCCGAGGGGCGCGATGTCTTCGCCGGCATCGCGCCCCTCGGCCTATCCGGCGCCGGTGACTCGCGAGTACTTCACCCCCGGCGTAGCCTCGGCCACGTGACCGAACTGCGCTACGAGTCCCACGGCACCGTCGACTACCTTCAGGCCTGGGAGCTGCAGCGCCAGGTCCATGCCGGTGTCGTCGACGGCACGAGGCCGGACACGGTGCTGCTGCTGGAGCACCCCCCGACGTACACCGCGGGCAAGCGCACCGACCCGCACGAGCGTCCGCTGGACAGCGGCGGCGCGCCCGTGATCGACGTGGACCGCGGCGGGAAGATCACGTTCCACGGCCCGGGCCAGCTTGTCGCGTATCCCATCGTGCGTCTTCCCGACCACGTCAAGGTCGTCGACTTCGTGCGTCGCCTGGAGGAGGCCATGATCCGTACCTGCGGCGGACTCGGCGTCGCCACCGCGCGCGTGCCCGGCCGCAGCGGCGTCTGGCTCAAGGCCGACGACCGAGGCCCCGAGCGCAAGATCGCCGCCATCGGCCTGCGCGTGAGCAAGGGCGTCACCATGCACGGGCTCGCGATGAACTGCGACGTCGAGATGGACTGGTACGACCGCTTCGTGCCGTGCGGGATCTCCGACGCCGGCGTCACGAGCCTGAGCCGCGAACTGGGCCGCGACGTCACCGTGGCCGAGGTCTCGCCATTGCTCCAGGAGCAGCTGACGACGTACCTCGCCTGGGATGAGTACGACGCGACGCCGGACTACGAGCCGCGACCCGAACCGCCCCGTCTTCTGACGATCTGACCCAGGGCTGACCCAGGGCTGACCCAGGGCTGACCCAGGGCTGACCCAGGCGGCCGCCGCCGTACACGTGCGGATGTCATTGGGAGATCGGCTGCGGCGTAGGCTGGCCGGGTGACGATCGCACCCGAAGGCCGCAAGCTGCTTCGCCTGGAGATCCGCAACAGCGAGACCCCGATCGAGAAGAAGCCCGAGTGGATCAAGACCCGGGCCAAGATGGGCCCGGAGTACAAGCAACTCCACTCGCTGGTCAAGAGCGAGGGCCTCCACACGGTCTGCCAGGAGGCCGGCTGTCCCAACATCTTCGAGTGCTGGGAGGACCGCGAGGCGACCTTCCTCATCGGCGGTGACCAGTGCACCCGACGGTGCGACTTCTGCCAGATCGACACCGGCAAGCCGCAGCCGCTCGACCGCGACGAGCCCCGCCGCGTCGCCGAGTCGGTCCAGAAGATGGGCCTCAAGTACGCCACGATCACCGGCGTCGCCCGTGACGACCTCGCGGACGGCGGCGCCTGGTTGTACGCCGAGACCGTGCGGGCCATCCACGAGATGAACCCGGACACCGGGGTCGAGAACCTGGTCCCCGACTTCAACGGCAAGCCCGACCTGCTCGCCGAGGTCTTCGAGTCGCGCCCCGAGGTGCTCGCACACAACCTCGAGACGGTCCCCCGGATCTTCAAGCGGATCCGGCCCGCCTTCCGCTACGAGCGCTCCCTCGACGTCCTGACCCAGGCCCGCGCGTTCGGCCTGGTCACCAAGTCCAACCTCATCCTCGGCATGGGCGAGACGCGCGAGGAGGTCTCCCAAGCCCTCCGCGACCTGCACGAGGCCGGTTGCGAGCTGATCACCATCACGCAGTACCTGCGACCCTCGCTGCGTCACCACCCGGTCGAGCGGTGGGTCAAGCCGGAGGAGTTCATCGAGCTTCAGGCCGAGGCCGACGAGATCGGCTTCTCGGGGGTCATGTCCGGCCCGCTCGTCCGTTCGTCGTACCGGGCCGGTCGGCTGTACCGTCAGGCCGTCGCCCAGCGACTCGCCCAGGACCCCGACGCGGCAGAGGCCGCATCGGTCCCGTCCGTCCACTAGCACGCCGCGCAGAGAGGCATCACCGCAGCATGTCCGAGCTCGACCCGAGCACCATGAGCCGCACGCAGCAGATGCGCGAGGCGTTCAAGATCACCCGCAGCGTCGACCCGACGCTGCCGCTGCTGCTGGCCGCGACCTTCGTCGTCTGCGGCGCGGTCGGCTTCGTCCTCGGTTGGCTGATGCCGGGCACCGGGCTGTTCAACTGGGTCTTCGGGATCCTCGGTCTGGTGCTCTTCGGCGTGCTCGGCACGCTGCTGATCTTCTCCCGCCGGGCCCAGAAGGCGGCGTACTCGCGGCTCGAGGGACAGACCGGGGGCGCCGCGAGCGCCCTGACGATGCTGCGCCGGGGCTGGCAGAACACCCCCGCGGTCGGCTTCGACAAGAACCAGAACCTGGTCCACCGGGTGGTCGGGCCTCCGGGCGTCGTCCTCGTCGGTGAGGGCACCAGCCCCAGCCGGGTGCGGGCCCTGCTCGCCGCCGAGCGGCGCAAGCACCAGCGCGTACTGCCGGACACCCCGATCAACGAGATCGTCGTCGGCAACGGCGAGGGCGAGACGCCGATCAAGTCGCTCAACTCGACGCTGACGAAGATGAAGCGTCAGGTGAAGCCGTACGAAATCACCGACATCCTCAACCGGCTCAAGGCGCTGGACGCGACCCGCGGCACGCTGCCGATGCCGAAGGGCCCGGTGCCGACCAGCATGAAGGGCATGCGGCAGAACATGCGCGGCCGCTGACCCGGAGAGTCAGCGCCCGGGGTCTCGCTGCCGGGGTCACAGGCCGCTGGCACCGCCGAGGCTGCTGAAGTCCTTGGTCTGCGCCGCCGGCGGTGCGGTGACCACAACCTGCTTGCCGAAGTCCGACATCGTCATGGTGGTGGCGCCTGCGGAGCCGACCGATGCCTTCGCCTGGACGACGTGTCCCGCGGAGTCGAACCACACGTCCTCGGTGAGGGTGCCGGCCATGCCTCCCATCGGCGAGGCGCTCGGGCTGCCCATGGCCTGCATCATCTTCTTGGTGTCGACGTTGAGCGTGTAGTGCTGACCGGTCGAGTCCGTGCCGACGTACTTGGCGCTCTTCAGGGCGTCGCCGAGCTTGGTCACCATCGCCAGTGGATCGGTCATCGAGCCCAGGCTGCTCATCCCGGCGGCCGAGCCGAGTTGCTGCGGCGTCGCCTTGAGCCAGGTGCCGCCCATCCCCGAGGCGGGCGGCAGCTTCATGTAGACGGTGTTGTCGACGAGGCGGACCTCGACGCTCATGCCCATCAGCGTCATGGTGAGGTCCTCGGTCATCGGCTTCGTCTGGACGTCGCCCTGCCCCTTGATGCTCTGACCCGCCGCCGCGATCGACATGACCACGTGCGCGCTCTGGGTGATCTCCGTGGCGTGCTGGAGCTTCTGCGCCATGGTGGCGGCGACCGAGGTGCCCGGCGCGGCCGTCTCGCTCGTGGTCGCTCCGGGGTTGGAGCCTGCACCGGGGGCCGTGCTCGCACCGGCGCTGGCACCGGGGGTCGGGCTGGTGCCACCGACGCCCGGCCACACGGGGCTGCCGGTGGCTCCGGTCGCGGTGCTGGTGGTGGCGCTGCTCCCGCAAGCGACCAGGCCGGTGCCGAGCACCAGGGTTGTCAGAGTCACGGCAGCGCCGCGGCGCCAGGTCGAGTTCATCAGTTGCTCCCCCATGTCATTCCGGCAGGTTCCGGAACGTCGTTCGATAGGTGGCCAGGGTAGTCGTCGCGGTGTCGGCCGCGAGGTCGTGCAGGCCACGGCCGTCGGGCCGGAAGACCAACGGCGGGATAACGAGTGCCACCAGGATCTGGCGCGCCAGCGCGCGCACCAGGTCCACCGGGCGTGGGTCGCCGCCCGCCCGCACCGTGCGCAGCCGGGTGGCGAGCTTGCCGAAGGAGCCCCCGACGGTCGCAGTGAGCAGCGCCGATTCGGCGACGTACGCAAGCAGGATCCAGATCCCCCCGTGGCCCCAGCCGGTGAAGATCGAGACCACCAGCGTGCACGCGACCCAGTCGACCAGGAGCGCACCGGCACGCCGGGCCCAGCTCGCAGTCTCGAATGGCAGTGCGGTCGACGAGGTCTGCGGCGGGTTCGGCATACTCACGATCGGCAAGCCTAGAGGGGCACCCCGCCTCTCGGACCGGTGGCGGCTGGGCGGAACGTGTTACATGCACGAAACATGTGTGTGACGGCCGCGCAACTGCTCCTGCCTACGGTTCATCCGACCGGACCATCCGGTCGAACACCCGCGAGACGCGGCCGCTCCGAGACGGAGGGCCAAGGAGGACGAATGTTCAGCAACAACGACGAGCTGATGAAGTTCATCAGCGACGAAGGTGTCGAGATGGTCGACATCCGCTTCGTCGACCTGCCCGGGATCATGCAGCACTTCACGGTGCCTGTCTCTTCGTTCACGCTGGACCCACTGGCCTTCGACGGCTCGTCGATCCGCGGCTTCCAGACGATCAACGAGTCGGACATGGCGCTCCACCCGGACGTCAGCACGGCGTACATCGACCCGTTCCGTACGGCGAAGACGCTGGCGCTGATGTACTTCGTCCACGACCCGATCACCGGTGAGGCGTATTCGCGCGACCCGCGCAACATCGCGAAGAAGGCGCTGGCCTACCTCGCCACGACCGGCATCGGCGACACGGCGTTCTTCGCCCCCGAGGCCGAGTTCTACATCTTCGACAACGTCCGGTTCGAGACCAAGCAGAACGCGGGCTACTACGAGATCAACTCCTACGCGGGCGCCTGGAACACCGGCGACGCGTTCGAGAAGGACAACCGCGGCTACAAGGTCCGCTACAAGGGCGGCTACTTCCCGGTCTCCCCCACCGACCACTTCTCCGACCTGCGCGACCAGATGGTCAAGAACCTGGAGATGGTCGGCCTCACCGTCGAGCGGGCCCACCACGAGGTCGGCACCGCCGGCCAGGCCGAGATCAACTACCGCTTCGACACCCTGCTCGCCGCCGCGGACGACGTGATGAAGTTCAAGTACATCATCCGCAACACCGCCTGGCAGGCCGGCAAGACCGTGACCTTCATGCCGAAGCCGATCTTCGGCGACAACGGCTCGGGCATGCACGTCCACCAGTCGATCTGGAACAACGGCGAGCCGCTCTTCTACGACGAGAAGGGCTACGGCGGGCTGTCGGACCTGGCCCGCTGGTACATCGGCGGCATCCTCAAGCACGCACCCGCGCTGCTCGCCTTCACCAACCCGTCGGTGAACTCGTTCCACCGCCTGGTGCCGGGCTTCGAGGCGCCGATCTCGCTGGTCTACTCCTCGCGCAACCGCTCCGCCGCGGTCCGCATCCCGATCACCGGCACCAACCCGAAGGCCAAGCGCATCGAGGCGCGGTTCCCCGACCCGTCGTCGAACCCGTACCTCGCGTTCTCCGCGCTGCTCCTGGCCGGCATCGACGGCATCCAGAACAAGATCGAGCCGGCCGCGCCGATCGACAAGGACATCTACGAGCTCCCGCCGGACGAGATGGCCGAGATCAACCAGGTGCCGACCTCGCTGGGCGCCGTACTCGACGAGCTCGAGGCCGACCACGAGTTCCTCACCGCCGGCGACGTCTTCACGCCCGACCTGATCGAGACGTGGATCGAGTTCAAGAAGCAGCACGAGATCCTGCCGGTGCAGCAGCGGCCGCACCCGCACGAGTTCGAGCTCTACTACGACATCTGATTTCGGGGTTTCTGACCTCTGTCAGTAGTGGTCGAAAACGACCTCTGACCTGCGGAAACGTCTTTCAACGTGTTCCAGCGTCAGGGGCCGTTTTTCGTCGTCGTGCGTACCCAGTGCACCCCAAAGCCTCCTCATCAAGGCGGTCCACGCACCTGCAGGGCGTGGGGCTCTTCATCCACTCCTCCGACGACTTGATGGCAGCTTCGCCGCACCTGCTCGGCTTCCAACCCGACAAGGTGCCTGGACCCGGGGGCCGCTCGTCGACCTACATCTTGGGTCACTAGTGTTAAAATCAGCACTATGGAGGTCTCGCGACGGGTCAACGCCAAGCGGCGCGTGGGCTTGCCGTTGGGCTTGGCGCGCTGGTCGGGCATCAAGGCCAAGGAGTGGGTGAACGTCGGGCTCGCCGATGACAGGCGATGGGCACTTGTGTTGACCCCTGTGCCCGCGCCGGAGGACCAGGCGAGTGCGGGACGGCGCGATCCAGTACGGCCGCGTCAGGTCACGGAGGTGATGCAGGTGACGTTGCCCAAGCCATTGATGGAGAAGATCGGGCTGCAGCCCGATGACTGGGTCTTCTTGAGCTCGCTCGGGCAGGGCCTCGGCATGCGGGTCGTTCCTCAAGCCAAGGTCAGGCTGCGTGAGGTGTCGGCCCTCGCGTCGGGTCCAACTCCGTCGAGGCGGATCGTGACGGGCGGGTCCTCATGGTCCGCGTGAGGCCAGTGGGGCCCGTGAGGTCGCTAGCAGACCGCGGTCGCGTCTCACTGCAGGGGGCGGGGGTCACCGCGGCGATCGTCCTGACGGATGATGGCGCGGTGGGCACGTCTGCGTGGCCTCACCACGACTCAGGCTGCTCAGTCAGCTTGCATAGATCGGGCAGGTCCAATAGGTCGGGCAAATCGGGTAGAGAGGACCGCTGGGGATGGTGCAGATGCTGACCCGGGAGCGGCTTGGCATCGCCCGGTCGACGCCCCGAGGCCTGACGCACTGGGACCGACCGGCGCCGACCGAGGCCGCCGAACTCGTACGTCGAGACCTTGTGGGCCTGGGCGCGTGCTTGCCTGCGGTGTGGTTCTGCGACGGCTTGGTGGTGCCGGTGGTGTCGTGGGATCTCGATGTGCTCGAGCAGCGTGCGGCAACGGGGCGCGGGCCGCTGCTATACCGGGCGGTCTTGGCGGATCGGCTTGAGCACGATCGAGATCACCTCGAGCCCGCCGTACTGCGGATGGAGGCCTTCATCACCTTGTGGCCACTGGCATCGGCGCGTGGGGCCCTGGCAGCCGCGTCGCCGTACGCCTCGGCGATCGCCGCCGTCCCCTCCCCACCCGGGGCAGATGGCTGGGATGTCTTCGAGTGCGACTACTACGGCTTCACCGTCGCCGAGGTCGACCTCCACGGTGCACGCCCACTGGTCGAGGGGCTGGGTCGAGCCAAGCATCCGGAAGGTGGGGTCGGCCACCAGCGACGGCTCCTGGAGGAGCAGCTTTTCGACGTGGCGGTGCGGACCGGGAACGTGCCGCAGCCATAGGCGGGCTTAGGGACAGGACCACGACCTCCACCGGCGTGCACTGCTGTGCGAGGAGACTACGGGAGCGGCGGAAGGCTCGCGCCGAGCTTGTGCCAGGCGCCCTGGAACTTCGGCGTCGCCCAGTTCAGGCCGGTCTCGGCTGCGATCTCGAGGTTGGTGACCTGGGCCAGGCTGCAGCGGCCGATCCAGGCGTGCTGGCGGTGCAGCGCACTTGGGGCGACGAGGACCTCTTCGGCGAGGTCCGCGATCGCTGCTAGCGAGTGCTCGTAGGCGGCGATCTCGTCGTGGATACGACTCAGCGGCCGGCCATAGCAGCGCTCGCATGCGCAGTTCCAGCGCTCCTGGTTGTCGGGGTCGAGCGCGATCGCGGTGTTGAGGGTGTCGAGAGCGCGGTAGACGATGCCGCGGGGCATGTAGGCCCCGATTCGAGCTCCACGGTTGAACCCGCCGTTCTTCTCCTTGGTCGGGTAGAGGTGCCGCAGGCCCGTGGTCGTGCCGATCGCACCGAAGGTTGCCCCGAAGGCAACGGCGCCGATCACGGAGATGTCGGAGCGCAGCAGCGCGACCTTGACCTGGGCGTTCTGCAGCAGACGCACCAATCCTGCGACGGCGTCCTGGACGCCGAAGGGGTCATCGCTGTGCTCGAGGACCAGCGCGACCGGAACCCCGGCCTGGTTGATCGCGGTGGTCAGGCTCGTGACGTCCTTCTTGAGCCAGTCGAGGTGGAGTGGCAGGACGGCAACGACGCCCTCCCCCAGGCCGCGCGCTTCGCGCAGGAGGGTGGCGAGGGCTGCGTGCTCGCCGGCGGGCACGTAGGGAGAGTCGGTGAGGGCGACCGGAAGCCCGAGGCCACGCTGGACGGCAATCCAGGCCGGGTCGAGATTGGGACCGGAGGCCGTGGCGATGGCTCGATTGGTGCCGGAGTACCTGTTGGAGTCGGCCAGAACCGGAAGGGCGACGGCTCGCTCGGGAGCAGCGTTGGCCATGATCGTGCGGCACTGAGTGACGCTCTGGCGCAGCACGCGTGCGCGGTCCTTGGCTCCAGAGCCCAGGGTGAGGAGGAGACCGGTCTCCTCCTTCGCGACGACGGCCGCGGCCGGCGCCAGCTTGGATCCGCAACTGGTCTGCAGGAACAGGGAGGGACAGCCTGCAAACAGCGGGTCTGGGCTCGGGAAGCGCTCGGGTGCCGGCCGAGGCTGCGTCCGGTCGATCGTCGCGCCCGCGATCGATCCGACCGGCCGGGCCGGCGCGGCGGCCTCGTCGGCCGTCTCGGGAGCCGTGTCTGTGATGGAGGCGCGCTTGATCCGGCCGCGGGCGTCGCGGGCAAGGCTGCTGCGGATCTGCATTCGGGCTCCTTTTGCCGAGTTGGCTGAAGAAAGCGTAGGCCGTGGAGCAGACACGCCCGTCGTGTCTGGCGGCAGTTGTTGATAGTTCCTAGGCTCCCTGAGCTTGTGGAGTTCCTCGGGATTGCGCTCGTCGGCGCCATCTGACGCTGACGTCGTCGCGCCCTGGGCGGTGCTCGTGGAGGTTCTGGATGGGTCGCGGCTCATGGCTGCACCAGCCGTAGCGGCGTCGGCGGCGGGGTCTGGCCGGGTGGGCGGTAGTGATCCTTGAACGGGGCTGGCAGCATGCCGGCCGTCTTGGCGAGCTCGTCGAGCGTGTAGCCGTGGTCGCTCAGGTGGACCTCCATCACGCGGGTCAGGGTTCTGGGCGTCTCGGAAGGCAGCGCGCCGGGCTCGATCTGCTTCCAGCCCAGCTGGTTGAGTCGGATCTGGAACTGGCGGTACTGCCGCTCGGAGATCTCATCGAGGTCGTAGGCACGGCGGATCAGCGCGGCAATGGACATCCCCCACTGTGCCTTCAGCTGGATCAGGCGCGGGAAGTCACGGGTAGTCAGGCCAACCAGCTGGGGGGCTATCTCCTCGGCGGGAGCGAGGAACTCGCTGGCGAAGGCGTCGGCCTGCTTCTCCTGGTCATCCTCGGGGATCGTGTGGAGCACCAGGTGGGCCAGCTCGTGGCAGGTGGTGAATCTCTGCCGGTCGGCCGGGAGCCCGAGGTTGACGACCATGATCGGGGGGCGCCCTCCATCACGCGGCCAAGTCGAGACGGCGTCTTGGGCGTTGGTGAACAGCGACCTGGTCACCACCACGATGCCCACGGCCTCGAGGACCTCGATGACGTTCGGGATCGGGCCGGAGGGGACTCGCCATGCTGCTCGCAGGGCGCGTGCGGCTGCGGTGGGGTCGCCATCGAACATGTCGAGGTCGAATCGGTGGAGCTCGGTGTCGGGGATCAGCTCGATCCCACGTAGCAGTCCCTCCACCGAGACCCGGGTCAGGTGAGTGAGTGCTTCGATGCGCCGTTTGGTGGAGGCGTTGATCTTGGAGTGGCGGCGCCGGTGATGCATACAGGTGACCTCGAGGCCCTGGACGGGTGTGTCGTCGACGAGGAGCTCGACGGGGCACTTTAGGGCGTCGGTGACCTTGAGCAGGTTCTCACCGGTCAGGGGTAGCAGGCTGGACTCGACCTTGGAGATGTAGCCCTGACTTAGCCCGGCGGCATCGGCAAGCTCTTGCTGAGTCAGTCCCAGCGACTCGCGCACGAGGGTCACCATCCGCGGGCGAGCCTGCTCAGACATCGCGTCCGCCTGTGGTGCTGGTGTTGACCGGCGAGGGCCCAGCCCCGGCGGCGAGCCGACTGGCCGCAGCCGTCTGCGCCGAGCGGATGATGGGCCGCGAGAGCGGAGCGAGCGGCAACTGCACCGGCCCGGCGAACGAGCCCGAGCCAGGGTTCGCGCCCGTCGCGGCGGTGGCGAGCGGGACCGGGAAGGAGTAGAGGACCTCGTTGAAGCCGAGGTGGCAGACCAGCTCGAGGCGCTCGATGTTCTCCTCGGCGCCGTCGAGGACGTAGCCGGCGGTGAGGACCGTGAAAGGCTCCATGCCCGGTAGGCACGGGTCGCCCAGATGGTAGGCAAGGCCGAGCGCGCGCATGGAGTCGCTGCGGCACAGGGCAAGGTCGGTAGTGAGCTTGCGGAAACGGACCCGGATGCTCCCAGCTGCGAGACTGATCCAGGGACGGGTGAACTTGTCGTCCTCGACGCTCGCGTCGGCTACCTGGGCGAAGATCCTGTGGGCGGGCTCACGGGTGAAGTCTGAGACGAGCATCCCGCGGGCTGACGCCCCGGCGTAGACCAGCTGGTCGGGCGCGAGCCGGCGAGCGGTCGCGAACGCTCCCCATGCCTGGACCAGGACCTGCCCGAACCGGGGAAGGTGGTCAGCCACGGACCGCTCGACCAGCTCACGGTCGGCCGGCGTCGTGCGCGAGAACCTAGAAGTCTCACTCGAAGCAGTCACTGTGGATACCTCCTGTCGGAATGACTCAGGAATGAGAATACACACAAATGCCGGGCTCGGTTTGGTTGCGCCTCCTCCTAGCGTGTCGGCCTGTACGAGCGCGTGCCCTTGATCGGCGCGCAGTCACCGCTGGCGACCGGCGTTTCGTATCGCCGGAAGCGCGGCTAGCAGAGGCAGCGAGGCTTCTCGGAAGCGTCCTGCAGATGCCGGGTCCTGGGCTGCTGGTCGACGCTCTGCCGCATGCCAGTATTTGTGCAGGTCCGCCCGAGGCCAGAAGCTGGGAGAACCAACCACCTGGCCCGAGGTACCACGCGAGAGGTCGGGGCGCCAAGTAGGCGCGATAAATGCATAACGCGTCAGGACAGGTTCGTTCGACTTTCGTCACTTCATCTACCGCACGACCTGCTCGAGTCGCGGCGCCATCTACCGGGAGCGGGAGGATGCCTAGTGGCGCGGATTTGAACTTGTGGAACGGTTGGCCTTCTTGAGGATGTCCTCGGCGGTCTTGGTCCACACGAAGGGGTGGGC
>Ga0131853_10001056_pt1 | contig 50044 bp, 41 predicted proteins | sample TergutLab28metaG_FD_92764 | JGI IMG/M metagenome (GOLD analysis project Ga0131853, IMG submission 92764) | Labiotermes labralis P1 segment gut microbial communities from Petit-Saut dam, French Guiana - Lab288 P1 (version 2) (version 2) | ecosystem: Host-associated > Arthropoda: Insects >...
AAACTTCTCTGGCCATTATCTCCGTAACCGTTCAACTTTGGACATAGGTGTTTTGGGTTTTATCGGTATACTTTAACATAAGGAACACCCTCCCGAAGTCTGGCACATTCCTCCTGGGACACCTGTATATATGGTGTGATTGACTGTAATGAATGGAAGACAGAGAAATGCCATGAATGCGCAAATATTGGGAAAGTAAAACGACTCAAATTATGATGGCAACTGTACCACACTTCACTTCCGTTTCGGGACTTAGAAAATTTCAGGACGATGGATTTTTGTTTGACTGATTGTACAGTAAGACCCAGAGTTTATGTTCCACATTTTGTGTTTTCCATTATTTTGTGTGCGTTTTTTATGGCCCCGCGCAAATGCTTATAAAACCCACTTCCCAGATTTTTCACTTTCTTGGATTTTACACCATGTGAATGGTCTGCACAAAAATGTAAAATTGGTGTTTTAATCTGTTTATTTGAGAGGGTGTAGAGGGTGGAACATGAACCACTGAAAGAAGAACACTCATGCGTTCATAGTGAGGAAATCACTTGGAAAGTAATGATTTAGCACCTGGGATGGACAGTGGAGAAAAATATTGAAATGAGTTTTGGTTAGCTAAGATTGTATAGCACCACTTGGGAGACCTAGGCATAGATGGGAGGATAATATTAAGATGGATCTTCAGGAAGTGGGATTTGGGGGATGGACTGGATCAAGCTGGCTCAGGATAGGGGCAGGTGGCTGCACTTGTGAGTATGGTAATATTCTTCGGGTTCCATAAAATTTGGGGAATTTCTTGACTAGCTGAGAACCAATTGGCTTCTTAAGAAGGACTCTGCTCCATGGAGTAAGTAAGTAAGGAAGATTATATAGCCTTGTTGCTAGAAGAATAAATGAGTATGTAACATTGGTGGAATGGCAGTGACAGGGGAAAACAGGTGTTTGTGCAGCAGACCTTTTCTAGTGCCACTGTGTCCACCACATATCCCACGCTGACTGGACTGGGTTTGAACCCAGACCTGCATGACAAGATGTCTGTGACTAACCATCTGAGTCATGGCACAATTATTACTACCTGATTTTGTCAATTTCCTGTATGGGGTTAATATGTTTCACTAAGTTATTCCATCAGTATGAACCATTCACAAGATTACACCCCAGCATTTCCTCTACTCAACATCGTCCCTGTCTGAAGTCTTTGCCCTTCTGTCATGACAGTGGCAGATGGTCACTTGCAGTTCTGTAGTTGTTGCTGCTCAGATGGCATACAGACTGTGTGATGGACTATTGGTGGTACTGCTGAATGTGAAACTGCACCCATCATTGCTTCTTGCTGCAAGGAAACGAAATTAAATTGGCAGAGCCGAGGTTTGCAGAGTAAGGAGGATATGAAAAGATATCCTGTTGCAAACATGCAGCAATTTTGGGATATAATTATGGCACTAACATGTCACATTGTCCTTAGGCAAGACCACGCCACATTGCACCAGCCGTAGTTGTTTGTCATGTCGCACATTACCATGCATTTGTTTAGTATAATAAGCACCTGAGGTAGAACTATTTGGTCCAGAACAAAGCCTTCTGAGTGCCTTGTGTCTTTCAAGGTACCTCCACAGTGACATCAGGGAACCATTCTGAGTTTTAATGCTTCCGTTCAGGATTATAAGAGTGCATCCATGACTCATGAATTGTCAAAATGCAGGAAAAGAGAATGCTTGTTTCTCTGTTCTCCCTGATTGGAAATGCGAAGCAGATAGCAGCACACATCTTACATGCTTATTGTCATTCAGCATGTGTGGAATGCACTTTGTGTAGGCCTTTCTCTACCTTAGGTGCTTAGTGAGAACACTAAATACACTTAATGTGTGTATTTCCATGCATTTGCAGTTGCTCCACTACAAGGAGAATTTCTTGCATCTTCACAGCCATCGTGAATAGCTTTCATCCTCCACTGACCAGTGTCATGCAGTGGGACAGGTGCACCCACCTCATCATTGAAGAGACCATGACTGTTGTTGCATTTTCTCAAGCAAAGTGTGAAACTGTGTCACAGTGTGAATGCCGATTTGTGAGAAACTGTCACTGTCAGTCTATTGTTGAGCCACAAAACAGCCTTTTCTTTCCTGTTCCAGAGTTCAGCGGTGTTGCCGCACAGTGCCTCATGCTATTCCCAATATCAGTTGCCAAGTGTTACAACCATACAGCAAACTTGGAAATAAGACAGTAGAAGCATAGAGCTTGAGTATGAACAACTTGTCTCTGGTTCAAGTCCATCTTATTGGTGTCATTAACATTATTTTTCTTTCTTAGGTGTTGATAACTGGACCTGCTGAAACTCCATATGCCAATGGATGCTTTGAATTTGATGTGTACTTCCCACCTGACTACCCAAATTCTCCGATGCTTATCAACTTGGAGACCACAGGTCATCACACTATCAGGTTCAATCCAAACCTCTACAATGATGGCAAAGTGTGCTTAAGTGTGCTCAACACATGGCATGGACGACCAGAAGAAAAATGGAACACTCAGACTTCAAGCTTCTTGCAGGTATGTCTTTTGTTTGTACCGGTAGCATTGATTAAAAATGTGGTTGTCTTAAACAGTGGATGAATGTATGTACAACAGGAGACAAGCTGTAGCATATGCAGTTTGTTACCCTACAGGAAACAAATTGTTGCATACATAGTTTTTACCTTACTGGAAACCTGTGAACTTTTCATTATGGTGTTTGTGCTAAAATAATCATGTTGTGGCACTCTTCAAATCAGTGTAAATGTGCAAATTGCCTTCAGTATTAAGCAGAAGTACATCCACAAGTTAGCTTCATTTTGTGTGCAGAAGGTCAAGATATCGCCTTTATGCAGTAAATAATTTCTTTCAGCAAGAAGTTTTCACTGTGTAATAATTCTTTAACTGTGTAATTTAGGTATTCAGGATGGGTGTAGGAATACATCTTGGCATCTGCTGCTTGAGGTCAAGAAATGTCAGTTCTGTGTCTAAGTAGCGTTTATTTAAAAATTGGAAACTAATATTTATGTGAAATGTGTAAGAGTATGTAAAGTGGTAGGAGTACAGCGTATGTTGTACGAAAGACATACAGTGTGAATAATATACCAGTATGGCACCAGGCCTGCAAGTCAGAAAATGACAAGGTGTTGGTGCAGAATTCAGATGTGTACATGTTGAAAGAGCAACATACATGTATGACACATGACACAAAAAAACTACATCAAGAAAATTAACAGGAAAAACAGAACCAGACCAGTTGCAATGGAAATCACATTTCTGCAACACCTGTAGCAAATTTTAAATATGTGGCAACCATCCTGGAAGATTTAGTATCAACCTCAAGTTGTACTTAGACTGTAAACTTTATAGTTATAGTACATTATTTGCTGAAATTTGAGTACTTACATTGCACATACATTCCTGCCCCTTACTGTCACTGAACTTTTTGTGAGTACCACTGACCTAACCAGATGGGTGTAGGCCAGTAAGATTGTAACAGGCTTTCACCACAACAATTCAGTTATCCTTTTATTCTAGGTCCTGGTCTCCATACAGTCACTAATCTTAGTTCCAGAGCCATACTTTAATGAACCAGGCTATGAGCGATCTAGGGGAACTCCTTCTGGTAACCAAAGTTCACGAGAATACAATTCCAATATTTGTCAGGCCACAGTTAAGTGGGCTATGCTGGAGCAAGTTCGCAACCCATGCCCATGTTTCAGAGAGGTATGTATGCTAGTGTGGTTGACAAGGTATCTAGTGAAGACTGGAGGTCTGATGTTATTGACAGAGTGAGTGGTTGTGCTCTCATGCATAAGATTTTGACCCTTCAGTGATGGCGTGGTTTAAATTCCAACTACTGCCCAGATTGGAGGAGTGTTAAATTTAAGGTATCCTAAAGTGCACTGACTCAGTAGATTGTATTGAGAATGGCATCACTGAATGGTTACATTGCAATGAAAGGGGTCCTTATATGGACAGTGCGTTATTTATTGGGATGTCTTTTTCATATCTTTTAGTACCCCAACACTGCGTTAAACCTTGAGTAAATTTAGTCTCTTTAGACCATATAATGAGTCGATTTGCCTTTTATGCATATTTAATTGTCTTGTACATAGAGGAAAGTTTACTCATTTGTGATGGTTTGACATTTTAAAACTTTCAGTTATTATGACTGTAGACAGTAAAGGTACATGCCATGAATGCACATATGGGGAGTGGAGGTATAACTCCATTCTTTCCTAAATTTTGTACTAGATGGAGGTGAATGGTCATCCTCATGCTCTGGTTACTCTTCCCCTGTAGTAAGAGCTTCTGGTGCTCATTGAATTGGAGGATGGGTGGGCCCCAGAACCAGTCTAGACATTTGGAGAACACGAAACCTCACATCTTCTAGCCCATGTTGTAGTTACTCTATTGATTGAGGTCGTTGCTGCAGCTGTGGATTGGATACATGTATTGATTGTTGATGGACTGGTGTGAATTAGGTAATGTAGTAATTGTGTCATGCAGGTCATTCACACACATTTCTGGATGAAGCGTCAAGAAATTGTAGCTCAGATAGAGGGCTGGATCTTGGACATGGAAACACAGTCTGGAGACAGGCGCACTGGAAGAGCCATATCTCTGAATGCAATGGCTCTCAAGGTACATGCTTATACTCTCACTACGTCCGTTTAGATCAAGGTGCTTTGTATGAGGGACATTCAGTAAGCTAGGTTCTTTGAGTCATAAAGATTCATTAAGATGTCATTACAGCACTGAATGTAGGAAACCTGACATACTGAATGCCCCATGTCTTATTTATGTCCTAATTTGACTGGAATCAGTTCATATTTGTGTCTGTCTGTCCTGTCCAAACAATAGCTCACACACAGCAGCATTATAATGTACTGTTTAAACAATGATAGCTCACACACAGCAATATTTTAATGTACTGTTCAAACAATGATAGCTCACAAACAGCAATATTATAATGTACCATTTAGTCAGTGATAGCCCACAGACAGCAGGATTGTAATGACAAAGATACACTTTATGTGCAAAAGCAGAGTGCTTAGTGTACATTTTTGTGTTTGACTATTTTCTATTTAAAATATGTTTTTGTAGAGTGTCATATTTAATCATCTGTGGCATTGCTGCCACTTGTGGCTGTTAGTTTCAGAAAGGGACACAGAATGTAGTCTTATATTTTTTCAGCGACACTTTCGGCAGTTGAGAGAAGAGCTCGGTAAACTGAAGACTCCCGAAGGTCTTGAGGACCTGGCAGATCCAGCATTTCAGTTCACTTCTCCACCGGCATCAACTGTTCAAAGTTCTGTGGATTCAAATGAGACATCCTCAGTTGTTGGTGGGTCCAGTGAAGGATTTGCACCTTTTGGTGCCACAGGTGGAGTGTCGAACAGTCAGAAGTATCCCGTAGAAGAGAATGCTCATCATGACATTGACACAGACATTGAGATGGAGAAAATGGTATCTAAAGTATGTGAATGAAGATGAAGTTAACCAGCCTTAGCACTTCATATGCCTTTGGAGCTGATTGTGATGACACTTTGTAGACACAGTCAACCTGATGGCACCCATTCCTTGACACTTCACACATGTAAGGAGCTTTCATTCTTCTGGTGCAGATGTTTACATTTTGAGGGAAAGCAAGACCCAATTATTGATTAAGGGATCTCACGTGTCCCACATTGACACATGCCATTGTAACTGTGGCAGACATTGAGATTAACTTGTAGCATCAAAGTACTTTTTTGTGGTCTCCACATTTCTGTAGGGACTCAAAGAGAATTTATGTTGTATTACACAATGTCAATGTTATCAAGAATGCAACAGTAAAAAATTCTTATTCCTTATACATTTCTGAATCTAATTATTTATTATGTGTAACTGAATTTCTTCCCCCAAAGACATTAGCAGGCGACATTGAGTATGAAGTGCTGAAACGTGTGACACCTGATTTATTGTTATCCTAAAGAAGCAGGAATAAACTTCTAGCACTTATGTGGATGTTAATTTTGTACAAGAAGTGACAGGAATTGTCAGTGAGACAACCAGGACAATTAATTCAGTGGTATCAATTTGTTGGATGTTTTGTACTGTGATTCTTTTACTACAACTCAGTTTTTTGTGCTCTGACAGAAGATTAGTTACTCCTTTGATTATGTCAACTGTCTGCTGTAAAATGTGAATTAACAGATATGTGTCAATACTTCTCACAAGCAATATTCTGATTTGATATGCTAGTATTATGTGTTTGAGCCAAATGGGTCACTCGTGAAAGGAAAATAAGCCTAAAGTACTGACTCAAGGAAATATGTGTTACTTTACACAATACAAACTGTTTGTATCTATATTCATCTTTATAACTGGGAGTTCAACTTTTATACAGTATTTTTTTATCAGTTGTATTTACCCAGAAATTGGATGACCTCCTTCACTATGTTCAGTTTTCAGGAAAACACAGAACATGTTTAATTTTGCGCACATTTATAAGGTAATCATCACCACCCCCCACCCTGCCCTGCCTTTCATGACATTGATTTAGGCAAAAATTCTTGTTTGTTTTGTGGGTAGATATGCTGTAGTCTTAAGGTTAGTTTCTAACTAGAAAATGCATGGCTTACATGTACTGCATTTTGAGCGAAGACTCGAATGTAGTTTGTAATAATGTTTATAGTAATTTCTGTGGCTTTAACTTCAAAGACTACTTACGCCTTGCATATGACTACAGACCAAACAGTTCCATCTCATAAGTCTCAGAAAATCATGAATATTGGTAAGTGATTGCACAGCCTACTGAAGACATACCATAATTTGTATAATATATGCTTTGTCTCTTACCAAAGAGATGACAGCCAATGTACTTCACATGTGATATACGGGTCACCACTAACAGAAAGTGATACTTTCACCAGTGTGAGGTTTTGGAATGTTTTTGTTCTGTTAGGAAAGACGCTTGGTTTGTTAGTGGCATCTGTGTGTTTACACCTTGACCCAGTGGTTGAAACTGTGAATAATGTGTAAAATGTGTCTGTTAGAGGAATGTAGTGTGTTTGGGTGAGTGTTGTGTAGAGTGACAGAGGAAGAATGCACCTGTTACAGAGAGGGGTGCATGAATATCCTTAAGTACATACAAACTATTTGTGAGAGATAATATTGCTTAAAAGAATAAACAGAAATATTTTACTTGTTCACATATTTGTGGCTAGAGTCAAGGGAATTTAGTGAGTATTTATTTCCACAGTTAGGAAGTTTTTCATCTTGAAAATTCTTATGATATTTGTAAACATACTGAAGGGGTATACACTGTACAGTTTTATAAATATACATGGTTTTTAAGATGGAGCTATAGTAACATTCTACTGTGGATTTAAGAATGTGTACACGAGAAAGAAAAGAAAAGAAATCGTATGTTTTCCCAAAATTTACCCATTTCACATTTAGTCACCCAAATCCCTTTGAATTCCCATCCTTGTTGTATTTGAAAGAGGATGGTTAGATGGTTCATGCATTAAGGCATTATTATGCCTTAAGAGAGGCTTGTGTTATTTGACAGTAATATGCTACTGGTAATTTTGGAATCAACTGATGGTAAAGTTTCGTGCCTCTCATTACATGTCATAAAATATGCTGCTGAACATATCTTTTGTGTCTTGGATGACTGTGGTGTTAGGAGAATATTATGCATTACATTGAGCTGTTACTTTCTTTATACATGTTATTTTTACAAATCCTTTTCTGTTGACATGTTACTGGACCCATGACATTTGGAACAGAAAGATTTTATTTAAATTTTTATGGGTGTAAGCTGAACTGCTGTACATAAGACAGCTGCTTCCCCCATATTTACAAACAGGGAGGTGGTGAGCTCATCCTTCACTAACATCTTATGCCATGGGCATTGTGTTGTATGTATGCGTGCAGACACTTTTTATATCCTGACTGTGGAGGCAAGCAGGTTTTAGAATTGTTGGTAATTATTTACCAATCTAGATGGCTCCATACAAACACCATAATCTAAAACTTCATGATGTACTGTACAGTATTAGAAATTGGTGTCACTCAACTTGTTAAGACTGTGTTCAGTAAGTGACACACCTCACAACATGCCAGCGAGAGTATTCACCTTGAGTGATGCTCTTTAGTACAGGCCAGCCCAGTCTCTACAGAGCCTTGAGGTTGTCTTGAGACATTCATATGCTGAGCCAGGCAAAAAATGATTTTAAATTAATATAATATATAATGAATGTAAAGAACAAGTGATAATTCCACATACTTCTGTCTCAGATACAGTTTTGCTCAACAAAATAAATCAGCTTATTAAGTTCTGCAGTGGAAACATATATTAAAATTTAACGTGCAACTTGATAGTACATTTTGTCAGTATGTATCTTTCAGGGGTGTGATATTTACAGTGCTGTAGATTTAAATACAACAGAGGAATGTCCTCAAATGGAGGAAGTGCAACCCCAATCAGCTTGGAACTGCTAAATATAGCACTAGGTGTATACTGTGTTACATGGTACTGCTGCATGTGTTGGAGAGGTTGGCATAGACCTAACATGGTGTGAGGGCTCAACTGCACATGGTGGAGAAGTTTGGCCTTATCACGTCATTATATCCACCCTGTTTGTTACTGCTGTTTTTACAGTTCAAACGTGATGGCTGGGTAAATGTGTACTTTTTCAGCATGTAAGCATACATCATTTTCAGGTATTGAGGGGTGAGCAGCAAATAAACAGATGGTTTGAGGACTGTCTCAGGCCTCATCAGTGAACTGACTATCTCAGAAGTCCGTCAGCATCGTTTGGGAGAACGGTGGTTTACCCTCCGCTCAACCACCTATCACGGCTGCTAGCCCGAGAATATATTTTATTTATTTTTTATTTTCATCTTAGATCACTTCAAACTGATGATAATATTGAATTCAGTGTGGTCTGCAAGTACCTACTCTACGATTGCAACCAACGATATGTACGTCAAAAGAAATGACAAGATGCAGAACACACTGATCCATGTACAGAATGGACTGATCAAGTGACCGTTGTTCAATGTTGTCTATAGTTATCCTTCCAATACACGATGAATGCTCTGACAGTCTTTTATTTATCACACGACATAACTGCTGCCAGAGTTTGGTGATACTACAACATTCTGAGTCAATTTGATGGCTGGTTCTAGTGGCAAAGAATCTGCAACTGGTTTCATGATTAACCCTCACCCTGCTAATGTGGAGAATATGGTGAGCTAATAATGCCAGCAGATGGGATTCAATTCGGTGTATCTGATGTAATCATACAACCCAGCTCAATCACAAATTTAGCCAACATCTTACATGTCAATAACGTATTTTTTACATGAAAGGCATACTTAAAAAAACTACTTCTTGGGTTCAGTTTTTAGTGTGTCTTGAATGGATGTAACTTTAGTTGCCAGTTGGAATTAATAGTAATGTTAGGACGCTTGTGACAGAGATTAACGGCTGTGAGGACCCGTTGCGCTGACCACGTGACACCCCTCTATCCGCAAAAGTTGGCACTAACTTCGTCAACCGGCGGTGGCCGCTCTGTCAGTATAGTTCGCGTGCGGACTAAGGCCACGGAGTTTAGTTTTTAGTTTAGTTAGGACGCTTGTGACAAAGTGGCCTAATGCACATCAGGTTTCATTACAAAGTGTTAGAAAATCAACACAAAAACTATTGCTGTCTTGAAATTTGAAGATGGATCAAGCCATTCATTAACAGCTGATGCCATTTGCAGGATTTTAAGCTTTTAACACTGTCATTGAGATCTTTAGTCTTGTGGGCAGTATGTACAGTGTAGGACAGTTTGTTACTGACATTTTGGTGCAGCATGTTGGTTCCATCTTTGATATCAGTAACAGCAGAGGACTACTTGTACAAAAGACATTTTGAAGTGTAGGCTAGCAGCATGCCAAGCCCAGTAACCAAAGAACAGTTACGAAGGAGACCTTTGATGCATGAGTGTTGTGCGCCATGGATTGGTTTGTTACCAATGTTTTGGGCTGCCAACAGGATCTATAGATGCACCAGCTTCTGCCTACACTGAAAGTCCTAAAACATCAGTAACAAACCAGTGTACACTGCACAGCATTCCAGGAGAATGAAGGCATGAACAACACCAGTGATAAATCCTGCAGCGGCTGTAAATGTCTAGAATAACACTTACTACAGATATTGTGTAATTATAACTCATTGCTAGGCAGATGTAGTCTTGTCTAGTTCTTGTTGCATTTAACAGGTGCAGCTCTGTGTATTGAGTTGGGAGTATTGTGTCAGATGTAGCTCTTTTTTATATCCAGTTGCAGTGACTTGCCAGCTAGTCTTGTATAGTTCCAGTTGCATTATTTTGACAGATGTAGCCCTCTATAGTTCTCGTTGCAATATTTTTTTGGTCTAGGTTCAGGAAATTTCTTGACCTGCAGAGTAGTCCTGTGTGCATTCACTTGTTTAGCTAGTCTGGTGTTATAATAGTGCTATGAATTAATGTATAGACAATTCAGCTATGTGGTAAACAAGCCCTGAGCATTTTATATCATTATAAATATATTATGCTAAAATTAATGGGTGCAAGACTACACTGGTAAAGAAAAGTTAGTGGAACATCTAACAAATCAAGACTGCAAGGATCCCTTTCTTTGGTGATACAACTCTGCATCAGTGGATAGTTGGATTCTGACATTTTAAAGGAATGCACTGTCACCTTCAGAGTGGAATGTCCCAGAGAAATTCAAAATGCCTATAAACATTACAGCATGGTGCTGAATTTATTTAGTGGGACAGACACGCATGCTCACAGCAAATTCTGTGAAGGTTCTTTGGCTGGCAGTTGGGATGATGCAGCTGTGTTTTCATTGGACATAAAAGCTTCACCCTGTCAGCATTGGCTTTAAAATGAAGCCATGCATGCATTTGAGGATGGATGATGACAGCTGATTCTATGCCTCTATTGTGCAGATACAGACATATTGATTCGGTACATTTGCAACATGTACCTGTTCAAATACGAGTATCTACAACACAGCATGCTGAAGTAAATTTATGATGGCGCAAAAATTATGGGTTGTACTGTAAAGTTACCCCTGTCCATACCATGAATGCATATGGCGCCACTAATTAAAGTCGGCGCTAGATGGAGGTAAGTGTTGGCCACTTTACTCCCGGGAATGAAACCCCGTACTCACGGAATACGAGGCGGAGTGGGTCCCTGGGCCTATCTGGGCGTTTTGGAAAAATTATCTTTGCCTGCAGGGATTAAAACCCACGAACGTGCAATCCGTATCGTATTCGCTATACCGACTAAACTATTCAAGCTCTTGTCAGTGGTTAGGTAACTGTAAAATAAGCACGCCAAAAAAATTCGACACTTAGATATTATGATCTCTGATACACACCATGCGGTAAAATTATTGGCCAGGAGTGTGCCGAAGTATTTACTAACAACAGCTTTTGTGAGGTGTTGCAACTTAGCACATAATTCTTAGATTATAATACGAAACTATCTGAATTGCAGAGGTTTTATATGTTGCAGACGTTGGTGCAGTGAATGTGTTGAACTAGATGATGTGTCGTGTAGAACTGTCAGGATGACGTCGGAACCACAGATTTATAACCACAGATCATCATTATTATAACAGTCCTGAACGTGGCCTACTGCAAACATCCCTGTTGTCGTGGACCCCATCTCGGCAACTTTTTCGCATTTGCGTATCGTCAATGGATGGCAGCACTTACGGGCGTCGTGTTAGCGACTTATCGTAGTAATCTGTGCTGTAATGCCAGCACAAAGGTGATCTTATCCCTGCAACAAGTCGTGTAATAGCTTACGAAAATGGCGTCTGGCGAGGAATGTGATGTTTCGTTACAAGAATCTGGTAAATATAAAGAGCATTATGAATTTTTTATTTTAGGTCTTATATGTCTGAGTTTGCTAGTTTATTGTACTGTTTTTAAAGTAATCCTCTGTAATTTTACGTGTATGACCTCGTTGCGTTTGTGGAATTGAGCTGTCGTCATTTTTTGTGGCGTCTTTGCAAATTGAGGGCAAAAACCTACTTGAAACGCATTCGCATGTGTGATAAGATTTGATGTGGTTATTGTTCACGTTTAACTAATTTATTTACGCGTAGCATTAAGTAATGTGTCTGTTTTGGGTGATGACCATGCGTTTGTTATGATAAAAAACCTAAGTAGAACCTTTGTCGCCGCCCCCACCCCCCTCCCGGAGAAAAATACGTGATGAGCGGTGACTGTTCGTAAATAATCTGATCAATCTAGGTCGGTAGGCGGAAATTTTGTAGTCCGTATTCGTGTACGTAACTGGGTTTAGAGCTGCATACTTTGTTTGGTGTTTAATGCAAATTATGGATATTACTATTTATAGTCTTTATTTTTGTACATTACTCCAGATTCATAATTCAGGAATGTAGAGTCATCTTACAGTATGAAGGTGTATGAGAGGTGCAGTTGATAAAGCATTGAAAATACACAGAGAAAGGAATGTTAGGCATGAAGATTTTTTGATATTCTGCCAGTGGTAGAGAGAATGTTTAATGAAGATGGTAAAGAGTTTGTGATACAGTTAAATAGTTCAGTATCTTTCTTCATTTAGTACAGCACCCATCTTCTTGTGCTAAATTTGGTAGTCTAACCATTCATGGACATGAGATTGGGTACCTGGAATGTTAGGAACCCATATAGGTCAGTTTCATTTACAGTAGTAGCCATGGAATTAGCAAGATGTAAATTACATTTAGTTCTACGTGCAAGTGAGAAAGACCAACAAGATGCACACTTTTTCTCATTAATTTATTCCAATTAAATTATCCTCTACATGTTTTGAACAATTAATTGTTCATCATGAGGAGGTTATTTCTGTACACGCAGCATACAGTATTTTACCATGCATCTGTGGGGTTTCTAGCCAATAACACAATGTGATTGGAAATGGATTTAGTTGGTGTACATGAGGTTAGGTTGGACAAAGGGGGCACAGTAAGAGCAAGGAATTATAATTTTTTCTGTGCAAAAGGAAATGAAAATCATCAATTTGGAGCAGGATTTTTTTTGTACATGACAGTTTAGTGTCAGCAGTTAAGAGAGTAGAGTTTGTTAGTGATAGGATGTCATATACAGTTCTGAGAGGTCGCTGTTGTAATATTGTTTTGCATGTGCATACACCAAGTGGCAAGAAAAGTTCTGATCCAAAAGATAGTTTTTATGAGGAATTAGAGCAGGTTTTCAGTAATTTTCTTTAGTACCACGTGGAAATTCTACTAGGAGATTTCAATGCAAAAGTGGGGGAAAGAATGTTTTCCAACTTCCAGTTGGGAATGAGAGTCTACATCAGGATGGTAATGATAATGATGTTAGAATAGTAAATTTTGCCACATCAAAAAATCTGGTTCTTAAATTAAATCCCTCCGAGCAACGCTACCTTCCGGAATTTTTTTTACTGGGGTTTTTAAATTTTAATGCTTACTCTTATAAAAAAAAAGCATATCTCATAGACTTTGCCTTAAAATTTAATGAAATAAAATTTTGCACTGTGCTTATAATGAATTGGTTAATCCGGGAAAAAATGTTTACCTATTTTTATAATAAATTTAGGCCTGTGATTTGCATGTGTTGTATAAAATATGGTGTAGATCATTACTCACATGATTCTGGCTGCTGCATAAGGTCCGTGGCACCTTGGATTGCTGTTTTATCACGACACACAGTATTCACAAAGAGGGTGATATATTACAAATTTAATTCTGTGCGATGTTCCATGAAACAGGGCACCACACACAGGCTCATGTCACATCTGGGGCGCACTGTGCCCTTTCTTTGGCCGCGAGAAGAACACAAATGGCAGAGCAGTTGGGTTGATTTCGCAGGCTGTTGTTTGTTATGGCTACTACTGATGAGGCTGGCTGCTGTTTTTGTTCCTCCTCCTCTTCTTCCTCTTCTTCATCCTCTTCTTATTCTTCCTCTTCCTCTTATTCTTCTTCCTCCTCTTACTCTTTTTCTTCCTCTTCCTCTTCTTCTTCCTCCTCCTCCTCCTCAAAATAGTCTTCTAACATTGCTCGCTTTCGCAACTGATTTTGAGGCCGTGTCAGCAACCACAGTTTCACTGATGGCTTCCTCCTCAAGTTTTATTAACTTTTTCTGGCCGTTGCTGGAGACCCACAAATGTCTGCCTTGTTTAGACTACTGTGTATGACGTGGCAGCTTCAGAAATGTAATACCTGTGAGATATGAAGGTCTTCTACAGTGACACCGAAACAGATCTAAAGCTACAATGTGACTGCTGTATAAAAATTCCAGCTATTCAAGAGTGCCCAAGACATTGTTACTAGATTGATGGCTGTATGTTGCATGTTGCTACCCCACAACCCCTACAGATTACCCCAGCACTACAAGAGGCATGTCTGTGGACCCTTCTGTAACTGTGAAATTGAGTTTTGTGGATATCTCTGATTTTTGAGCATTAGTTTGTCGGAGTTATATGGGTACATTACACCACTAACAACCTTTCTGGTCAACAACTAGAGTTTCCTTTGTAGGCCATTGTTGATATTTCAACCCACAGTGAACTCCAGAGCAAGCAATAGTCAAAGCAAGCAGTGTCAGAACCATGTTAGTCAGCTGGGGAAAATGTCTGTGTATAGAGTCGTGTTTGTGGAGGGTTTTAGGAGGTGGAGGGGGTACATTCTGGCTCCTGAATGAAAGCCTGACCTTCAAGGGTCCTGAAGCATAGCAAGCCACAGCAGTTAACCGAATAGGAGCGAACAAAATTCCTCCAAACTTTGACACTTTGTTTGTGACGTATTTAGAAGTCGTCCGGCTATTTAAAGGGCTCACCGCATGGCGTCTTTAGAAGTCATTCAATGTTAAAAGGTAAAGAGTACAATGTTCCCGCACCATAACATTCATAAGTACACCTGGACCTCTCCTGATGGGAAGACTCACAACCAGATTGATCACATATTGACAGGAGATGGCATTTGAGTATACTCGATGTATGATCTATTAGGGGAGTTGACTGAGATAGTTACCACTATCTGATGGTTGAAAAAGTTAGAGATTGGCAGTAAGTACACAAGCAACACAGAAGTTTGGTGTGGAAGGATTAATCTCAGGAAGCTAAATGAGCTGGAGATCATGAAATGGTATCAGATTGAGTTCTCAAACAGGTTTACAGCTTGGGAGAACTTAAGTGATAGTGAGGACATAAATAGGGCTTGGGAAAACATTAAAGAGAATATCAAAACCTTGGCTAAAGAGAGTTAAGGTCTGTAGGTATTGAAGGAGCTTAAACCATGGTTTGATGAAGAATGTTCACAATTTATAGACCAAAGGAAGCAGGCTAAAATGCACTGGTTACGGGATCCACACTACAGCAATGTAGATAATCTAAACAATGTAAGATGTGAACAAAAAGAAGGAATATATGAAAGCTAAAATTGATGAACTTGAAACTAACAGTAAGATAAAAAAAATATCAGAGACTTGTATAAGGGCATGAGTGATTTTAAGCAGGGTTACCAGCCTAGAACTAATACAGTAAAGGATGGGAAGGGTGATTTGGTTACAGACTCCCACAGTTTTTTGGCTGGGTGGAGGAACCATTTCTCTCAGCTGTTCAATGCACATGGGGTTAGTGATGTTAGGCAGACAGAAATACATGAAGCAGAACCACTAATGCCTGATCTGAGTGCCTTTGAGGTTGAGATTGCTATAGAAAAGCTAAAAGGATGCAAATTACCAGGTTTCTATTAAATCCCCGCAGAATTGATTAAGGCAGGGGGTAGAACAATTTGCTCTAAGATCCATTAACATATTACTTCTGTTTGGAATAAGGAGGTATTGCGTGTGGAGTGGATGGAGTCGATCATTGTACCTATCTATAAGAAGGGTGATAAGTAATTATAGAGGCATATCACTTTTGCCAACTACATACAAAATTTTATCTAACATCCTTCTGTGAAGGTTAATTTCATATGCAGTGGAAATTATTGGGGATCGTCAGTGTGGATTGCGATGCGGAGCTTAATGATCTGTACTCCTCACCCATTACTGTTTGGGTGATTAAATTGAGCAGAATGAGGTGGGCGGGGCATGTAGCACATATGGAGGAGAGTAGAGGTGTGTATGGGGTTTTGGTGTGGAAACCTGAGGGAAGGAGACCACTTGGAAGTCCAAGGCATAGATGGGAGGATAATATTAAGATGGAGCCTTCAGGAAGTGGGATGTGAGGTAATGAACTGAATCAGTGTGGCTCAGGATAGGGATAGGTGTCAGGCACATGTGAATGTATTAATGTACCTTTTGGTTCCATAAAAAATGGGGAATTTTCTTGACTAGATGATCGGGGGAGTATGGGGGCTGTGGAACCACAGCCAAAAATTCAATCACAGAGATCGCCATGTGACAAGGAGCATTGTCGTGATAGAACATCCAATTGTTAGCAATGCTTGGTCGCACACGAACAACTCTTTTTCTTAGTCTTTCAAGAATCTCACAGTAATAAAACTGATTAACAGTTTGTCCTTGAGGCACAAATTCTGTATGGGCAATCTCTTGACTGTCAAAAAAAGCAGATGAGCATGGATTTGATTTTTAACTTGCTCATTCTTGCTTTTTTTTGGAGGGGGGGGGACATGGTGATGCAGATGTTTGCCATTCCTTACTTTGTCTTTTTGTTTCTGCATCGTACTAAAGATCCATGTTTCGTCACCTGTAATCACGTTCTTCAAGAAATTTCTGTCACTTTGGATCCATTCCAGAAGATGAAGACACATGTCCTTCTGTTTGATTGTCAGGTTTTTGAGAAAAATCTTCGCACACAATTTTCTCATGGCTAATTCTTGTGTTAAAATCTGATGGACTGTGGTGTGGTTCAAATTTAACGCACTAGCGATCATTCGCACTGAGTTGACGGTCTGACCGCACAAGGGCTTGCACTTTCTCCACGTTGTTATCCGTTTTTGAAGTTGGTCTTCCAGAGTGGGGTTCATTTTTAATGGATTCACGGCCCTCTGTAAACGCCTTATACCACTTGAACACTTGTGATCTTGACAAAGCATGCTCCCCATAGGCCTCTTTCAGTTTACTGAAACTTTCAATGCCGGTTTCCCCAAGTTTGACACAAAACTTGATTGTACATCATTGCTCGAAATGCGCTTTTCCATTTCTGTGACACACACCAAGAAACTGCTTCACAAAAAACTGCACTAAAATTAGTGTGGTGATGCTAGCGAGTTGAAGCTCATACTAGAAGTCAATGAGACATTTACATCCCCTTCACATGGAGGGCGAGTCTGCAGTGTTGCCAGATCATGCGATACACAGGCAGTCTCATTACTTTATTTACAGACCATGTATATTACAATCAGATCATTTCTGTTCTTTGTGTAATGTGTTTTGCTTTCAAGTAGACCAGACTGATAGAGGTTCTCTCTTTTTTGTACATTTGAATTAACTAACAAAGACTTGTGCATTTTCCTGGAAGGTGTATGAAGATGGTTTTTCTTGTGGTGATGCTGCAAATATTATAAATATTGAAGAAATGAGCATACACTGATTTTGTAGTCATAGCTGCATATTTTGACAGTATAATGACCAACTGCTTTAGTTATGACTGTGAAGAAAGCTCAAATGTCCTGTTGATGATCATTGTTCAGTTTTTTCATACTGTCTGTTTATCAGAAATCTAGCTTGAATGCTAACCATCATATCAAAATTTTTAAATTTCCAACACCATATGTTGAATAAGTCTACAGGAAGTGCAGATTGGATCAGATCCTCATTCACAAATTGAAAACAGAAAGCTGATAAACAAGCCAGAAATTTCGTAGAAGACCCTTGGCAACAGAGAGGCACATTGTTTTTTTTCCATGAGGTTGGGGTTAGAGGTGTCTTCCAAACCACAGGTAAACTGTAGTAGTTGGTGCATCTCCTTGTCTAAACAGTCAGTAATAACCACTAGACACTATCACTTCCACATTGGCGGAGTTTAACTTTAATTAAATTTCTGGTAACAAAATATTTCCTGTATGCCCAGACTGACTGTTACGTGGCCCTCTTCACAGATGAAATTCTGGGTCCCAAGTACTTTGACATTATTCATTTTATTAAACCTGCCCTCGGTATTGTCATGGTTTATGTAAAAAGAATAGTTTTAGTTCTTGCGGCCACATGGACAATATTGGCTTATTTTAGGTGTGTGTGTTACCTAAATGAGTTGCATGTCATATAAGAAATCATTACCAGGTTGAGATTTCTGGTAGTTCAATTCAGAGAGCTTTCACTTTGTTTGTTGTTAGGTGTTCGCCGCACCAGATCAACTCGCGCTGTTGCCACTAGGAGGAGGAGTGGTCGAAAGAAGACAGCAACTTCGCCAAGAGCAACCAGGTCAAAGAGAAGTACACGTGTGTCACACACTGTTGATTCAGATGGGGAGAGCGATGAAGTTCAGGTGGTGAGTGCTGTGCTGCTATAGGTTCACTTTTTTTGAGCCATATTGTTGATATCTTCTCACTTGGTATCCATGTATTATAGTTCATTGTATTGTAGTTAATGTTAGATACCTAGAAGTGGAGGTCTTAGTGCAGGCATTTAGAGGCAGCAGGTACGTCTGCAGCAGTGTCTTCTGTCATTCTAAAAACACAGGGTGCACTTGTACTTATTTACATCAGTTTTACTCAGTAATTCCTCTTGGACACTGTCCTTCTATACACTATGCTACTTCATGTCCTTGACTCTGTATAACTATATGGTAACCTGTCTTGGTACCATGGTGTAGCATGGCATTCTGTGGAGAACAGTGTTTCAGTTTGGTTAATATCAGATAACACAGAAAGGTCTGTGCCAATATGCTCTCCTCCAGTACTCCTGCACATGAGGTATAGTAGGCACTGTGCAGTGCAGTCTGACTCTGCTCAGTGCATCTAATGGATTTTTCTGCTTCTCGTCAGTCCTTCTAAGCAGATGCCTGCATTCGTACTTAAAATATGCCATAATCGCTTCCATGCCACAGTTCATCCCTTACTGTCATTGTGGCATTTAACATTAATATATATAATGGACATGTTGCATTCACATGAATCAAGATGTAAATCTAGTAGCTTGAAGGTGTAAATGTTCCTTTTTTCTCCATCGAAGTTGTCTGCCTATGAAGTTCCATTAGCTTTACCTGCCAGGGGCACTTATTTCCACTGAAAGAGTCTGTGATCATGATTTTTTTTGTAGGAACTAAGCCAAGTTGTGTCAGATGCAGAGGCATCACAGGATCATGCTGATGAACAGGGTTCACCAGAAGCACCTAGAGATGATTATGAGGATGATGATGAACAGGTGCCAGCCTCACTGGATACAAGTACAGAGGAGAACAGTGCTGTGGAGAATGGAGTGGGAGACAGAGATCACAACAGCTATGTTGAGCAAGATGCAGTGAATGAAGACAGTGATGTGGAAGAGACGTTTACTGCTCAAATTGCTGACACTGTTGAAGAAACTGAAAATGGCAGTAACATTGGAATAGCAGTAGAGGAGCAGCAAGAAACTCCTGCTGCTGATGACAATGGTGATGATGAAGACAGAGCAAGTGTCAATGGCAGTACTGAACCGCCAGAGGACAGTAATGAAGGTATATGAATTGCAGTATGATACACAGTGAAAATTAGATTTTATGATTCAGAAGGGACCATTTAAAACAAGTGTACACTTAAGGCAATGAATATGTGTGTACAGACACTTTCAAACATGTGTAATTTCAGACTTGCGCGTTTTTTAAAGAGGAATGCACACGAAATTTTTTCATATGGGAATGAAAGTGCAATAAGATAAAGGTTGTGAAATAATACTACTGGGTGATGACACGTGGTGGGGTAGTCAGATTCCATTGTACTGGAATTTGGATTTTGCTGGGTGCCCTTGTTTGTGGATGCGTAGTTTACTGGATGAATACTCATTTCTGACTTACACAAAGTTCAAATTGTGCTGGACCCCACACAATATAACTGTTTTGTGAGTCAGGAAGTGTATGTGGCTATGTAGCTGGGAAAGCTGAGTTGGTGTAGTCACAAGGTTACAGGCTGGTTGATCCTGGGTTTAATTCGTGGCATGGGCAGTTGACTGGCCATGGGGCCCACCCAGCTTCCCATTCAGTGGATGTTGGGTGCACTTGAAGATTATTCACCTCTATCCTTCATTCAGGCTGAAGGCATGCGGTCTTGTCAGACTGATGCTTCCTGCCTGAGATAACCAAAATGTGAAGGGAGGGGTGCAGTGTTGGTTTGTGGGCAGTGATGACCCAGCAGGTTAATGTACTAGTTAACGTGTGTTTTCACAGTACAGTAAGTACTTTTACTGAGCACTGCAGAGCAGGCAGCATCATATGATACTGTGCAGTGACAAATTCATTGATAAAAACACACCCTGTAAGTGAATGCAATAAACTGATTGTCACTACCCTGTATACACATATTTGTAGTACTATCATTATATGTGGTCCTTTTCAGTGCCACAGAGGAAAGTGGAAGAGGCGGAAGAAGGGCCAGTTCTAGAAGAGGAACCTAGTAGCCAAAGTATAGATGAGAAGGAAGCAAAGGAAGTACCAGAATTGGAGGATTCTCCTCCCCCAAGTATTAATGTTGTTACACCTTCTATTCGATCAGGACTTAGAATCAAGTCTGATGTCTCAAGCGTTTGCAGCTTGGAAGAGAGTCAGGGTTTGTCTCAAGAAGCTCCTGAAGAATTGGAAGCTAATCAGTACACAGGCACTGAAGAGACATATATAAGTCATGACCTGTGTGGTGATAGTGTGAATGAGATGGAATCTGAAGTTATAAGGAATGATGGAGAAGAAGACAAACAGATGGAAGTTGAAACAGATGTGTTACCTGTCGTTCAGGAAGCCCTTCCACGGGAGGAATTTGATGTAGTAGAGGAAATGTCTGTGGTTGATGAAGTGACAGGTGATGGAGAGCAGGAAGATAAGGGTGTAACTGCTGGAGTGCATGAAGTTGCACAGCAGCCTGGAGATGGGGTGAGTAGTGATTTATGGTTTATGTTTGTATATGTAGTCTGGAAAGTGCATGCTTTTTGTCGCTTAGGTTTGCTGGTGACATTATATCCACTTTCAACACGCTACAAAAATCCACATAATTTGTGCAGTACCTTTCTTATTATAAAACATTTTGTGTTGGGCTTAGGAAACACTTTGTTTCTATAATACATAATGCAGTTTTTTAGCAGTCTCCTTTTTAATCATAAAACATTTATTTCTGTCTGAAGATAGACTATATGAGGCGCTACACAAAATTTCCGAGAATTTGAATATATGGCACAAACCATTAGCGCTATGAACTTGTGCTGCTGCGTGCCTCTTGCTGTATCCTTCGACTGTTAGTCAGCCAACTTGTGTCTTTATAAGTGCATGTGTTTCTGAGTTTTGGCTGTTTTCTTTACACCATTCTCATGTATGTCTGCTAATATCGAAATGGCGGATGTTAAGAAGCAAAGAATTTGCATTGAATTTTGCTTCAGACTCAACAAAACTGCAGCTGAAACCCACCTAATGCTAAAGGAGGCCTTTGGTGAGCAAGCTTTAAGCCAAGCAAGAACATTTGAGTGGTTTAAGCATTTCAGAGATGGCCAGGAATCTGTGGAAGATCGTAAACATTTTGGTCGACCGTCCACATGCACAACTCTGGAAGTGATTGCAGAAGTGTGTGAAGTTATCCAAGAAGACTGAAGACAGACCATCCACAATGTTAGTAATCGCGTTGGACTGGCATACGGGTCGTGTCAGCGCATTCTAGTGGATGAACTGAACATGGGACGAATTGCAGCAGAGTTTGTTCCTCGTCTCTTGAACAATGACCAGTGAGACCATTGGGTCCAGGTGTGCACTGAGCTGCAAAAAGCAGTTTGACATGATCCTAACATCCTGTCCAGGGCCATAACTCTTGATGAATCATGGCTGTGCAATTATGACCCAGAAACAAAGCAGCAGTCTTTGCAATGGAAAACGCCATCCTCTCCGTGACCGAAAAAAGCGTGCCAAGTTCGCAGCATCATCAAGTCAATGCTGATCATTTTTTTTGACATTCGAGGAATTGTGCATAAGGAGTTTGTCCCACCTGGTCGGACTGTCAATGGGAATTTTTACTGCTAAGTTTTGAGACAACTGAGGGAAAATGTGAGGCGCAAACGGCCTGAGATGTGGAAGAACTGAGACTGGTTGTTGGACCATGACAATGCGCCTGCACCCACCTCGCTCGTTGTGAGGGAATTCCTAACAAAAAATAACATGACCACTGTTCCTGACCCTGCCTAATCAACTGACCTGTCCCCCTGCAATTTCTACCTGTTCCCTAAAATGAAACTACAGTTGAAAGGGCGGCGTTTCGTATCCATTGGAGAGATCCAAGCAGAATCGCAACAGGTACTAAACACGCTAATACCGGCAGATTTCAATAAGTGCTTCCAAAAATGGCAAAATCGCTGGGATCGTTCTATGCAAGCCCAAGGTGACTACTTTGAAGGACACGGAAATTAGGACTTAAAGTAAGTTTTCATGTTATTACAAGCAAATTCTCGGAAATTTTGGGAAACTTCTTGAAGCACGTATTCATCCATTTGCATCGGTAAGAAGTCACTCGCGGATGCAGTTTCTAATCAGACAGTGAAGTGCAGCAGGTTTTGTAGGGTTGGTTTTTACTGGCAGACAGGAATTTGCAAATAAAAAAAAATTGGCTCGTGACTGGACCATACTGTTTCCTCTTATGGACTTCTCCTTATTCCCGGTTTAAGTTCACGTCTGCATGTTATGGTGTACATTTTTACTAAAATTATCATGATAGAATGCACTTCATAGAGAAGACACTTTTTATGCTTGTGAGTCAAATGAAAACTATAAAGAACTACCATATGATTTATTGCAGAAATGTTTGATACTGTTTTGTCAATTCTCAGTATATTGCTGGATCTACAGTATGTATTGCATGCTTGTAATATGCAATGATGACTGTTGCTGACAGCTGCAGACAACAAAGTCTGTTTTTTTTGGCCCCCCCTCTTTTAAAGGTTTGTCTTGGTTCATCTTCATGTTTGTGTCATAAATTTTGTGTGAATGTTTATTTCCATCAATTCCGCTACTCTATTTGAATTATTTTTCATTTTTCTTTGTTTGTGCTTCTGTTGCTGCAAAATGTTTTAAAATATCACCTTTCCACCAAATCATAAAGTAGGCCTGTAGCTTTTTTCCTACAAGGATTTTGAGAAGAATGTGTGATTATCTCTAACTTATTCTTTATCAGATTGTAAAGAAATAAGAAGATGCAATTTGACAGATATCTGCTGTTCATTATTTTTTTTTGTTATTGCATTCCATTTTTTTCAGTGTCATATGGATGGTGACCCACTTTGCTTGATTGATGATAACTTCTTTGACCTTGACAGCATGTATATGTTCCCTATTCCCCAGCTGACCTTGTGCAGAAACAAAGAGGCCTTTCAAACACTTGTCTCTGTCCTTGTCATTTGATTGGCATTCCATTTATAAGAGCCTATACTCCAGTACTTGCAAAGTTCTGACCAGATATAAAACAGGTGAAAATTATAGCATTGACGTGTATGCGTAAGGAACAAATGTGCTTAAGCGCAATGTATGTTTGACTGGAATACATCAGTTACTGGTCATTAATGTCTAACATTCTGGCTTCCTCCTGCTGCACTGCTACTGCCAAGATTAAGGGTGGTTTTGTGAGTTGTAAGGGTACCTGTTTTATCAACATGGTGTAAAGTGACTGGAGCCTGAAACTGGTGACATATTTTTGTAAAGATGGCATTAAGCTGTACTACACATGTTTGATGTTCCATGAGAATGGTATCATGTTATTCCCTCTCTGTGGTCTCATGGTGGCTACAGTACAGCATGTTATTCTTCTCATGTGTAGGAAGGTGGTTTTCAGACTGAACCTGATACTGAAATGGTATCAGAGGATGAACTTCCAACTGAAAGTTCAAAAGAACCACTAGAAACAGAAGCCGTATCAGATGAAGAACTTCCGGATCCCACAGCAGCTGTAGATTTGCCAGAGACTGAGGCAGTTTCAGAAGATGAACTGCCACCAGAGAAGATGGACAAGAAGAAGAAAAAGGCTGTAGCAAAGCAACCCAATGTATCAGGTAAATATGAAAGGAAACTTGCAGGGACAGAACTGTGATCTGCTGACATCTTGCATGAATCTAGCTAACATATTGTTACTGCTGGCCCTCATAATTTGATCAATTTAGACATGTTGCTGCTACGTTTGAGTACGAGCCATGTTTTTTTAAAATTAGTATGGTTGTAAAGTTCCTGAATTTAATTTTATTAGAAATAATCCTTTATATTTAGAGTGTAACAGTGGTGGAGGTCCCATTGCAATAGTTCTCATGATCAGCTGTAAATTTAGCCAGGCGATGGTCTCACTGTAGGAATATATATGGAACTCGTCTTTCATAATAACCTTCAATGCTGCCATCACATTTTTTGGAATATATTTGGTGGCCTGATATGTTATTCCCTTTTTGAGGTGGACGTTAATTTTGGAAAAAGCTGAAAGTTATTTGGAGTGGAATTTGGTGAATATTTGGGGGGGGGGGGGTGATTTTTAGAGTACAACAGTGTATTTTTTGCTGTAAACTTATTAACTGAGAACACTCACCAAGTTGTAGCATGATATGATGCAGGAATTAATTGTTGGATCAAATTCAGGACTTTCTCTGGGCACAGCTTTGTGTTATTTTTTTCTGTATTCCTTTATAATAAGCATGGCTGACTGTTGGCCTTGTCTGAACAAACAGCATTCCATACAGCAGTTTATCATTTTCATCTGATCTGTGTATTTTCCACTGCTTCTTTCAGTATCTTTTACATTCATTTGACCCTCATTGAGCCATTCATGCCACTCAGAAAATGCTTGACAGTTTGATGGCTCCTTTGCCACATGCATCAACACTACAGTACTACATCATAAAGAAATCTGACCAGTGCATCGTCCAAGAATGTATCTGGCTCTTGTGAAAATCTTAGATCACAATTTGCCTATTGATGCCCCAGTTGTTAAGAGGTGATTGAATCAGTTTTTGTAGGTAGTGTATCTAATCATGTAACAGGAAAGAAGAAAGTGCGTTCCTCAGAGTCTAAGAAGAGAAAGCTCCTGGTTGGGGACACATATGATCCTAGTTCTCCCACATCAGAAAACAGTTGTGATGAGAGTCCTGCAGCCAAACGAGCAGCTGTCACCAATGCAAGTGGTGGAACCCAAGCCAAACCCGTGACAAAGGCTCGCAAATCTCTGCCTGAATTAGAGAAGTACTGGAAAGCTGTGAAGGAGGATTCATCTGACTTCACTGGCTGGACGTACCTTCTTCAGTATGTTGATCAGGAGGTATGTGGGTGATTGTGTCTTGTTTATTGTGAACATCAGGTTTATGGCCGACATAGTGTTGCAGTAACTTGTGTGCTAGGCCATGGTCATTCTGAGTTTTTGAACCTTGCGTAAAAGGAATAAATATTATGTTGCTGTATTTATATTACTGAACTTGAGTGTTGTTGAACACCCTGACTGAAAATATATCTACAATATGCAGGTTTATTGCAAGGTTTGAGTTTCTCACAGAGTGTTGTTCAACACAAAAGTCTTACGGAATGTGTTGCTGTGTCATTGATTGAGTGGTACCCATCATTTCCAAATATTGTAGTGCCTTCATCTTTGAAGGTTACACATCTGGCCTCTAAGGATGAAGGTATTATGGTGTTTGAAATTCAGAAACTGTCGCCCTGATGCAGAGTCACTTCACAGAAGACTTGGAAATTTTCACATAATGTTCATGCAGAAGAGTTGAGAAAGCTGTAAATTTTGTCAGAGGTAGAGGGCGATATTTTTGCATTCATCATTCCAGAACCCAATAAGTTGAGAATGTAGAACAGTGTTAAGCAATGTATTTTGTATATAGCAAGGAAAGGGTTAAGATATAGTATAAGAGATTTTATGCTGTTGACATTTGTTTTATTAACTGGAACATATTGGTGCTTGGTTTCTTTATAAGGAGTTCCTTATCTTTTTGTTTCTAGAATGATATTGAAGCAGCTCGTGAGGCATATGATGCCTTTCTGTCGCATTATCCGTATTGCTACGGATATTGGCGCAAATATGCGGACTATGAGAAGAGAAAGGGCAACAAAGAGAAGTGTGAAGAGGTAAGGTTGAAAATATTTGTGACAAGGACATTCTTGAATGCACATTACAGTGGTGATTATCAGAATCATCACTGTTTCAGGCTGTGTTAGTTACAGACGTTTTTAGTTTAACTGTGTAGTACACATAATCGTTCATGAGGTTTCCTTTGCAATTTACAGTGAAACTCCCATTTAAGGGTTCTTTGTTGATCAGGATATTTGAAAACAAAGCTGAGGGGAGTTTGAACAAAGAGGACTGCAAGTCTTGGGTGATTGATTTTGGATCTCTGCAATTGCATGTTGAACCAAGGAATGTTAAGTGGGGGTCTGACTGTAATATGTTTGTATTATATTGTCTGTTCACAAGCCAATGTGGTGTGTGGATATATAAACGATTAGTGCTTTACATGTCATTTGAATATTTTAATAACTTAGAGTTAAAGGACACAGTCTTTGTGAACAGAGCAGATACTTCTCAAAAATAACACTTTTTTTTCAACAGCTTCAGCAGCTCCTGCCCAGCTTTGGCTACCCGTTTGTTGCTTTTCAAATGGCAATAAGACTGCCAGGATATCTATAACATTAAAGTACATGGTAACTGGACTTTTTGTGCAATTGTGTTGACACAGTTATAAATGTACATCTTTATTTCACGGTGAGATTGTGAAATTTGTAATTAGGCTCTGCCTATTCTTGTGTGGATAGAAAGATGGAACTGTTGTGCAAATAGTGAAACATCTATTTCTTGTGCTGTTTGGACATGTCTAGTTCAAGCAGTAGGAAATAGTTGAATTGTTGGTGATATGTATTTTGTATTGATTGTATAGTCATTTTAGAGTCATTTTAAATACTCAGAATTGTGTGTGGTTTTTGATAGTATTATTTAACTTATCTTAGAATAGTTGTTTATATGTAAATGGATGTTGATTAATATTTCATAGTTAATGGTGTAGATACAGTGCGTATCTGACATTTTGTTAAGATGCCAAAATTCTTTCTGCATATGTTGGAAATGGTAAGGAAGAGAGAGGGGTGTCAGTAACATATGAATGTAAATGTCTTTCCCCATTCATAGTCATGAAGGGATAAAATCGTGTAAGTTGTTGGAGTCAGCTGTTTTCCATATGGAAGAATGGGGCTGAAAGAAGAAAAGGTGCTGAGAGCTCATGGTTGGGAAATCTGCGATGAAGACTTTTGGCCATGCGTCTGTAAGGTGATACTGTATTGCTAATATGGCTATTGCTGTAATTTAATTTGGGGGTGTTGTGATGTGATGATGTATTGGGTTTCTAGGCTAAGTACTTGTGCTAGTTTTGGGCCAGGACATGGAAAGATATTGTGGCTCTTTGATCTTGTGCTGTGCTAAGAGAAGTGGGTTTGTTTTCATAGGTGTTTGAACGTGGACTGAAGGCTATCCCTCTGAGTGTGGATCTGTGGATCCACTTCCTCAATTACTCAAAGGCAACGTACCCTGATGATGAAGAACATATCCGTGCCCAATTTGAGAAAGCCGTCAATGCGTGTGGAATGGAATTCAGGCATGTTGCCCTAATTTGGACAGTTGGTCTAGTCAGCTTATTTGTTGTTTTGGTAGAGTTAATACTGTTAATATGAAATGTGAATCACACTTCTTAGTGTAGGTTGTACTGCATTGTTTCTTGTCAGTCTTTTTTTACTACAAGGCACAAAATGTAAGGGTTACAGCAGAAATGCAAATTAACCCTTTAAAAACGAAGTGCAGCCTGATTTATTTAAAGACCCAGTTCGTACCGCACAGTAAACACTTTTCATCACACAACCATTAGACTGTCAAGGATTCGTTGCACTTTTGTTTAAAGAATTACATCTTCATGGTGTGCGTAATGATATGTATAAGTGTTAGGCTTTTTATTTCAGTTATATGAATCCTGTTATTTTTAGATGACCTTGACAATGGTGGTGGGGCTTGTGTGGTCTAATGAGTCACTGAGCTATGCTGGCAGTAGTGTAGCTACTGGTAGGGCCTCCCATATGAGATTGGTCTATGACGAAGACCCAGACTAAGAAGCAATCCAATTGGTCCTCCAGGATTGCTGGGGGTTGGACACAGGACTGACAACCTGCTCCGGAAAACAATATTGCGAGATCCAAAGAAGCAATGGCCGGACCGTCCAAAATATGGTGACCTACAAAATGATTTAAGGACCTGAGAAATGGTTCATGGAATGTCTTATCTCTATATAGGTCAAAATCATTACAGATGCTATTGGACCAACTTGAAAAGTATTATATGGATATAACCTGTGTACAGGAGATGAGATGGATAGGGTCGGGAACAATAGAAAAAAATTGGATTATTTTCTACAGCAGTAATAACAAGGAACTTAAATTAGGAACAGGATTTGTGATCCACAAGAAGGTGAAACACCTCATTGTGAACTTTCAACCCAAATCTCCCAGGATGTGCTGGTTAAGGATTAGGGGAAAAATTTTTTAATTACAGTATGGTTAATACGCACCAACGGAGGATAAATCTGACACTGAGAAGGATTCCTTTTATGATGGATTAAGGAATTTGTATTATGCTTGCCCCAAACATGATGTAAAACTGATAATAGGAGACCTGAATGCACAGATTGACGAGGAAGCAATATATTACCCTACAACACGGAAGGAGGCCTTCCACCAGGAAAGTAATGAAAATGGGAAAAGAAGAATCCATTTGGCAGCATCCAGAAACATGGTTATTGGTACCACACTGTTCCAACATAAGGATATACACAAGATAACTTGGAGATCTCCAGATGTACATCATTTCAGTCAAATAGACCGTCTTCTTATAGATTCATGACATGTTTCTCATTTAATGGATGCTAGAACACAGATGTGCGTATGTTGACTCAGATCATTTCCTCCTTGTGTGTGAATTTGGGCTAGAATCTCCAGTGCTAAAAAGTTCCCCAGGAAAAAGGTTAAAAAATATGATTATGAAAAATGAAACAAGTTGAGTATAAAACAAACTTGAAAGAACATCTGCAGGAACTTGCCATTAACCCTGATGACAACCTTGATAGTGGATGGAATAAAGTAACTGGTGCAGTCCGTAAAACAGCCGAGGAAACATTTAGAAAAACAAGTAAAAAAATAGCCAAATGACTGGTTTGACAAAGAATGCCAAGAAGCCACAGAAGTAAAGAATAAAGCATACATCTACATGCAGCAACAAAGCTATACCATAGTCTCAACTGCTAAGTATTGGGAAGCATGACGAAAAGAAGAACCGGTGCAAAAGAGGAAGAAGAAACAGCATGAAATCGATCAGGTTGAAAGGCTGGAGGAATTAGGACAACAACATCAAACCAGAAAATTCTATAGGGATATAAATAAACTTAGAAAGGATTTTAAACTGAGGCTCACAATATGTAAAAGCAAGAATGGCGGAGATATCATTACTGAAAAGGGTGATATCTTAAACAGATGGAAAGATCACTTTCATGAATGGAGCAAGATAAAGGACCATCTGTAACGCAGGACCAAACACCTACATACTATTATAAAGGATATTTGGCAAAAGGAAAAGATACCAATGGAATGGAATGTTCAAACTATAGAGGTGTAAGCCTTTTAAATACAGCCTACAAAACATTGTCCAATATATTATTTTCAAGAATTTCACCATTTGCTGAAAACATAATTGGGAACTATCAGGGTTGTGGTTTCTGGAAGAATAAGTCTACAACAAATCAGATATTCAGGCTAAGACAGATATTAGGAAAGACAAAAGAATTTGGTATTGAAACACACCATTTTAAATTCAAGTCTGCATTATGACACAATAAAGAGAGACCAACTATATAATGCAGTGAGTGAATTTAACATTCCAATAAACTGATAAGACTTACACAGATGACCATGGAAAATGCAAAAAGTCAGGTTTGAATTCAGTCTGATTTATCAGACTCAGTAATTACAAAGGAAGGCCTTAGATATGGTGACTCACTGGCCTGTTTGCTTTTCGGCTTAGCACTGGAAAAGGTTGTCAGGAATGCAGGAATACAGATGAGTGGAACTATATATTATAATCTTAAGGTTCGTCATCCCCGTTGTGTTTATAGTTAAACTAGATTGGAGTGTATGTACTCGTATAACACAACTATATGATTGTGTTAGACAAGTACGTACACTCCAATCAGGTTTATATTTTATAATTTGGTCCAGTTCTTGGCATATGATGATGATATAATAGCAAGATCTTGAACGTCATTAAAGGAAGCCTTTCTATCACTTGAAATAGCTGCTGGAGAAATGGGCATAAGGATAAACGAGAAAAAGACTAAGTATCTGACTACAAGAGGAAGTAAAAAATCAACAAAGGTATTTTCAAGTTAAGAATTTTAGTTTTGAACTGTACAGAGTTTTACGTACTTGGGCTCTCTTATAAACGTTAAAAGGTAAAGGTAAAGTGTTAACATTACAGGCTCGGTGTGGCCCAGAGGGTGGGTAGAGGTATAGCTCTACTGTTCCATGACCGTGGCAGTAGAAGGGGGTGAGTGGTCAGCAGCATGCCCCGGCCACACTTTACCCCTGGGAAAGACCTGGTACCCAGTTTACAGAAGTCTGGGTAGGCCCCAGGGCTGGTCTGGATGGGTGGAAAGTCTCGTCCCCACCGGGATTCAATCCCGGACCGTCCAGCCTGTAGTCAGTCGCTATACCGACTGAGCTACCCAGCCCCTTATAAATGTTAATAAAAATTCTGCAGAAATTAAGAAAATGATGGCTAATAAAGGTTTTTATGGATTAAAGAGACAATGTAGGTCTCAATTTTTATCCATAAAAAATAAAATAAAATTGTATAAGACCTTGATCAAACCAGTGCTGGCATATAGTTCTGAAACATGGGTATTATCAAAGTCTGACGAAGCTATTTTAGGAGTTTTTGAAAGGAAAATTTTGAGAGCTATCTTTGGACCTACAAATGACAATGGAGAATAAAATACAATAATGAGTTGTATACATTGTACAAGGAAAGTGATATAGTAACATACATTAAAATTAATCGATTTAAATGGGCAGAACATGTACGTATGGAGGAACAGATTCCTACAGGAAGAGTTCTCATTGCGTTGGTAGAAGGAAGAAGACAAAGGGGCAGGCCAAAATTAAAATGGGAAGATGGGGTGATGGAAGATGCCAAGAAGTTGGGGGAGAGAAATTGGAGGAATGCTGCAAGGAATAGGGACAGCTGGCAGAAGCTTCTGAAAAAGACCCTGGCTCAAAAGGGGCCGTTGTGCCAAGGACGATGATGATGATTAGAAGTGTTACAGCATAGTGCTGAAGTTCCATCCTTTATTGTGGTGTCTTGCTGTTTAGATCATCATCTGGCAGCACGCATTATTAAAGTTGTCTATTCCCTCGTCTTTCACAATGCCCATTTTCTCGACGTGCCTCTTACAGACTGTGTAGTTCTAAATGCCACGTCAGTGTATATTAGTGAATAGTGTTCTGTGGTAATATAGTGCTGTTAAGTCCTCTGACCACACTACTCTCGGTTCTAGTAATGTGATCTGAGCTGTAAATAAAACCAGTACTCTGTAACAGAATTTTTGTGGTTACTGTAGTATACAGTAACCACACACACACACCTAAATACCACGCATACCTTACGACAGCTATGATATTTTCTTTTTCCACATGTGTGACTCTCCTTAGTGAAGGTGCAAACACAAGATAGTGATTTACGTTAAATCTGTGAATGTAAAAGAAAACTGTGTTTAAATTACGAAACCTTCTCTAAATAAAAATAGAACCACACAGATACACCACAATACAGTGTACTCGTACAACTACGCTACCATTTAGTGTGATGTGACAGTGATAACAGAAGAAATCCCACACTACTCCCATCCTGGACAAGATGACCAACAGCTCTAATAACTGAATAGCAGACCTACACCTCCGTAATCCACAGACACCCCCACCTAAAATAGAGGCGGTAGAATATAGAAGAGCATCCAGATTGGCACCCATCCACGCCACAATTCCGCCTAACTACGCGAACGCAGGCCACCTACAAAAACTCACCTCAGTTAAAACTGCACACCCAGTGGAAACACGGCTCTGTTATAACATTGCTTAGCCTATAGAAACAAGTTTTGATGCAAATAACACATGACAATATTGACTGACACTGAGTGACACTATGGTATTATTGCTAGAGTTTTATGAACTATAACATTATAGCATGATAGTTTTTAAGTATATTGACACCAGTTTTTACTAATGATACAAATTGTAACATATCCTTAGCATAAGAATAGTAACATACTTTGACATACGTACATAAATAACTAATGATAATTCACTTGTAATAGCCCTAGGCCATGGTACCCACTATTGAAACAACAAGATCTCGTTCCCCCCACCCAACCCCCAATAACCTCAAAGAACACCCCACATATCTTGTATAGCTGCTTTGTAAGTTAAATCATAACCTGAAGATGGCCCACATACCAGGCCAAAACATGTAGTTTTATTCCTACTGTACTACTAGGTGAAACATAGTTGTGTTCCACTGTATGTGTAATACACAAAAATTCCTTGTTATTGAACCAACACAACGGGGATGACGCACCTAAAAATTATAAACGTCAGTACTCTGTGCCTGTTAAAGCATTAGATCATGATACCTTTCACTGGTGCATGTTGCATGTTTTATTAAAACTGTTATGACATAGTGTGACTTTCAGTATACAAACCTTAGCCGAATTTACCTACTTTCATCCATATGCAGTTAATGAGTTACGTTGGTGCGGTTAAGCCGTGAATGTGACATTATCATTGGGCAAGTAGTTTCTTGTGTTTCAAAGGACTGTGGTGATGTCATCTTCCAGGTCTAGCTATTGAAAGAACAGCTGCATGGGAAGGAGGGGTGACTAGCAAGTGGCCAGAGATTGGGGGGTGCCAGAAGGTGTGGCACTTGGAGGAGCCTTACTGGGACGAACTGAAGGTTAAGGTGTAGCAAGGAATGAAATAAAACAGAAAAGTAAAGATCAAATGTTAAATTAAATACCAACAGATTTAATTAAATTGAAGGTATAGAAACAAGTCAAGAAGACTACAGTGAAAAAAGTGACAGGGTCTAATAAAAGGGGCATTACTGAATAATTGTGTGTTGCAAGAGCTCAGGAAAGGTTGGGTTATCCTGGCTTATGACCCTGTAATCCTACATGTCCAGGAACTGCTTGTACAGTGCCACTGTTGCATCCTACAAGACCTGTTTCTTCAACAGCACCACTGTGAGGATGTCAGATCAGTAATGATGTTGCACTTCAGATTTTGCATTAAGATTGTCATTGGTTGGTTGATACACAGGACTGTTCTTCTACACCCGACAAGTGAATGGTGGGATGTGTAACATAAATGAAGTTGGAGGTGTGAGTTCATGATTTGCACAAGCCAAAGTGTTACTAGCAGCAGAAGCTACAGTTGTGAGACCATCTGAACTAGGGTCAAGACCATGAGGTTCCCTGTTATGCACAATATTGTATTCTTTGCCACCTTTCTACCGGAAACACTGTTTTATTTAAATGAGTGTTAAGGACATGTGATTGGGGGGGGTTGGCATGGACTGGATTAATGTGGCTCAGAATTGGTAGAGTGAACACAGTGCAGAGTGATGAACCTTTGGGTTCCTTTAATGTGTGGGGTATTTTTTGAGTAGCTGGGCAAACATAGCTTCTTACACATAACTCTGCTGCATGGAGTTAGGTGGGAACTTTATGTGATAAACTTTAGAACTACAATGGGTATGTTGAAGTTGTTACAAGAAAAATGTGCATTTTTTTTTTGTGTCCATTATTTTATGCTTGGTGTTTGTTACAGGTCTGATCGTCTTTGGGAGAGCTATGTCAAGTGGGAGACGGAGGGCAAAAGACTCCAGAATGTGACAAACCTTTATGATCGACTGCTGGCCACACCAACACAAGGATATACAAACCACTTTGACAAGTAAGATTTTGTTAATGTAAAGTTGTTGCCAAATTATTGCAAAAAGTTGTTTTGTTAGAGCAGAAGATGTTGATTTGAACATTTTCACTTTTGCATGCTCAAGATGTTGAAAGTGATGTTGCAGTTGCTTCTGCACACAGTGTTGTTGGCCATGTTGCACCTTGCCCAACACCTGCAGTTGCGTCATAACACAAGCTGAGGGCTATGTGTACGTGGGGAATATTGTGGCATTGCTCTTATGTGTTATCTCAGTAATGTAGCAGTGCATACTGATGCCTCTGTTTCTTCTGTGATTAAACATCTATTAGCAGTTTCAGCCTCGGTGAGACTGTATCTGTTGCATATGTATTTTTGGCTTGCATTGTCATCGGCATACTGTGGTTTTCCATTTTTATCAGTCATTGTTATTTTTTAATGTTTTAAGTGCTTAATGATAGAATTACATTGAAACAGATAATTTTCTGCTGTTACCACATCCTAATATTATGAATATTTCGCTGTAATTTTACCCTTCTAGAGCCAAGGTTAAAATGAATTGAGCTATACCTCCATTTCTTATGTCTGATGGTATGCACAGAGACAACTTCACCTTTAACCATGATCATAAAGGAGAAAGGAAGGTGCTTGTTAATGCCAAAACTTCAACTGTAGTTTTCAGGAGCATATTAGCAGTAATCCTCCTCAGAAAGTGCTTTCTGTGGATGAGTTCTTAACACTTCGACGAGAAGTTCTGCAGTTGCTGAAGCAGTATGACCAGCCTGCCACAGTTGCTGATGACACAGCTCCAGGTGAAGAGGTTGAAGCACCTCCAGGAGAGGAACCAGAAGAGCAGCCCTTGGTAGTAAGTGAACACACCTTCACCTGTTGGTGATTTTCTGACATTCTTTCAATGAACAAGAGTAGTTGACAGTACAAAAAAGAATCTATTTAGTGTGTTTTGATTGATAGTTTGTATATTAACTTGTTTACTATGTGGTAATGCAATATTTAACTACACTGTTAGTTACTAGGGCTGTGTGGTGTTAATTATAGATGAACAAATGAATGAACAAACGAGTATGGAGTGTTAGTGAAGTGTTAGTGGCATGCAAAAACTGGAGTACTTGGAGAAAAACCTGTGGCAGTGCCACTCTGTCAGCTAGAAATCCCATATGGCCTGGCCCAGGATTGGATGTGGACCTCTGAAGTGACAGGCTGATCATGCAGTAGCAGTTGTTACCTGTGCTATGCTTCTTTCTTTACTCCCCCTCCCCCCTTTTTTTTTCTTCTTCATCTTCTTCTTCTTCTCCACATTTGCACTTCTCCACCCTTTGTTGCTATGTCTTAGATGGAGGAGCATGTTTAAAAAAACAAGGATGGTCCATGAAGACAAGGTTCAGTTTGGGAAGTGTAATAAAATGACCCCAAAACCAGGGGCATGGGGGAGGTGTGACTTTCATGATTATCAGTGTACAAAAGAGAAAAATTACACCACCATATAATGCACACTGTATACATTAAATTGAGGTATTGTAATAATACATATCAGTGTGACAGAAATGTGCAAATGTAGAAGCTGTACATTGAAATACTGTTTCTGTGTCTTGCTCGATATGGGCTGTGGGTAAAGACAAACTGTCTTTTTAATGTGATTCAGAATGTTTACTTTAACCCAGACAGAATTTCATTATTAGATCAGTTTTGTCCATCTGTGTTAAGGAACATAAAAATGGCAATTTTTATTGCAGGACTGGTTCCCATAAAGGGCAGAAGGTTAAGGAATTTTATGTCTGACCTCCCTGCCCCTCCTCAGCCGTATGCTTTCTACCCATCACAACTATACCTACAGAACAGGCACTCTTTTTTAATTCCTGGATGTTCTTGGATTTTTTGATCTTGGAGGGAAAGTCGGTACATTCCTTTAGAGCATAGGAATGTGCTTTCACAGTGACAGCTCACAACCCACGTAGACAAATGGAATGCTGGTAGTGCTGGTACTACGGTTTGTAAAGAATCAAACACGCTGTAAAACGTGGTGTGGTAGAAAAGTAATGAGACTGGCAATGCTGTGCACGAACCAACAGAGGTTAACCCCTGCCGTAGACTCAGTACAAGTTTGAATTTGCTACAGTTGCTGTACGATTGTTGAGTGTGTGTGAAGTGAAGTTGTGTTTGTGAGGTGCGTTACGAAAATGGACTGGCAAAAGTTTGAGGAACGTTGTGCCATCAGATTTTGTATAAAGCTTGGCAGATCTGCTACTGTGACTTAAGAAAGGTTACAAAGGGCTTATGAAGAAAATTTCCTATCCAGGGCACAAGTGTTCAGATGGCACAAGAACAAGTGGAAGTCGAACCTCGTGCGAGAAGACCTTCAACCTCAAAAACGGATGAAAATGTGGAAAGAGTGAGGTGTCTTGTGAGGTCAGATCGTTGATTGAAGTTGAGAATGATCAGTAGTGAGTGAAATTTAAACTGGTTTACCATCCATCAAATTTTAACACTCGATTTGGACATGAGAAAAGTGTGCACCAAGATGCTTCCAAAGAACCTCATGACTGAGCAGAAGGCTAATCTGGACCACCTTGAGAGGGAGCCAGAATTCTTCAGTCGCATTATCACAGGTGATGAATCATGGATTTTAGAGTATGACCCCGAGACAAAATGCCAAAGTCGGGAGTGGCACATGCAAACTCTCCCCGTCCCAAGAAAGCGAGAATGAGCACATCCAAAATCAAATGATGCTCATTTGTTTTCCTGACAGTCAGGGGATCTTCCACAAGGAATTTGTGCCACCAGGACAAACGGTCAATCAAACTTTTTATCAGGAAGTCCTTGAAAGACTCAGGAAAAGGGTGGCACATGTGCGACCAGGCATTACACGTACATGGATGCTGCACAACAACAACTCCCCATGTCACACGGCAGTATCCATAAATGAATTTTTTGCAGAAAAAAGCATTCCTGTGGTTCCTCAGCCCCCCCATTCGCCGGATCTCAGTCCCTGTGACTTCTTTTTATTCCCCTGGTTCAAAAACCACTTGAAAGGGCGCCATTTTGTTACTTTGGATAATATCCAGAAGAGCGTAACCGACGAGCTGAAAGGTATTCCAGCTGAAGCCTTCCAGCACTGCTACGAACAATGGAAACAGCGCCTCCGTAGCTGCGTAGCTGCCCAAGGGAACTACACAGTTCGACAGTTATGTAATGAGGCAGAGGTTATAGAATAAAACTGGAACAAAAGACTTGAGTACTATCTGTATTTTATTCAAAGTGCATCCCTTCTGCATCGATACAGCGAGTGGCATGATCCAGCAAAGACTGGAAGGACCTCTGCACGTCTTCTTGTGGTATGGCCTGAAGACTCGATGTCACGGCTGCTTGGATGTCTTCAACATCTTCAAACAGGCGCCCTTTCAATGGTAACTTCAGTTAGGGGAACAGAAAATAATCACAGGGGGATAAATCAGGGGAGTAGGGTGGATGATGGAGCACGCACACTTGTTTTCGGGCTAAAAATTCTTGTACAGCAACTGACTGGTGTTGAGTACTCGGGCTGGACACGGCAAATCCTCTTCCATAGGCGTTCCAGAACACTCAAATAAAAACTTCCAGTGACAGTTTGTCCCTCAGGGACAAACTCATGGTGAATAATTCCCTTGCTATCTTAGAAACACACAAGCATTATCTTCACTTTTGACTTTTTAAGACAAACTTTTTTGCCTTTTGGTGATGCTGGTGACTTCCATTCAGCACTTGGCGTTTAGTTGTGGGATCATAGCGAAAACACCATGTTTCATCCTCTGCTACAATCGAATTCAAGAAATTTTTATTTCTACGAGTAGTTTTAATGATGTCTTTTGTGTGCTGAACACGCTCGTGTCTTTGATCATCGGACAATGCATGCAGCACAAACTGGGAAGTGACCTTTCTCTTACCCAAGTCTTCCACTAAGATTTGACGAATCATCTCCCTGTTAACACCAAACTCATCAGCCATCATTCTGACAGTCACACAACGTTCTTCTTGTATTCGTTTTCTCACTTTTGCAATGAGTACCTCATTACAAACAGAAAATGGACGCCCAGGCCTGGCTTCATCTTCAGTCGTTTCCAAACCACTTTTGAATCATGCATACCACCTGAATATCTGTGCACGAGATAAACAGTTATCTCCATACATTTGTCTCATCAATTCCACCGTCTCTGCTGCAGTTTTCCCGAGTTTAAAACAGAATTTAATGTTCGTTCTCTGCTGCATGCCGCTACTGTGACCACGTCCTCTCACTACCTGCACAACATGGCGCCGTATTTCCCATCATGCTCAGCGTGGGGCGTTGCAGTATTGCCAGATTACAGATGAAGGTTGGTCACATGGATGGCATGCATTGCTTCATAGATAGCACTTCTGTCTTGGTCAAAATAAAATCAGTCTCATTATATAATTGTTGGACTGTGTATTTTGAAGGGATAACCTTGATTTGTAAAAAGAATAAAATTCATGGTTAAAAGAAAATTAGTCTCGTTACTTTTCTGCCACATCACGTAGTTACCCAGCATTACTTTTTCTAACTTGTTCGTTTTCATTGTCTTTGTGTATTGAAAACAGTGATTGTAAAAACTGTGTTATAATTTTGTTTAGAAAAAAAGAAGGAATAAGTCTGGAAGCAAACTGCCAACTTTCTAGGTACCGTCATTATACCAGCAACGCTGTGTTGTGTGCTGGACAGTGGACACACACATCATCGTTCAAAACATTTTTCATGCAGTTTCATGTCTTCTGCATGTTATGTCATTTAACACATTGTCCTGGAAGGAAGTTCCATGATTATCCATTGTCCTTGTAAGTAGAAACCTTCTTACATTTTTGATATCCTTCTTTCCTAACAGCCTAATCTATACATAGGGAAGCATTTTTGTCTTTGTGCCTTTCACTTGTAACTGAAGAGCTTCCATACATGGTGTGCAGTATGTCCCTGTTGTTGTGGGCATGAACACAGCCAATTTTGTCGCATAGAAGGTCTGCATCGGCCAGGACGTCCAGTAACAGCTGCTGCGATCAGGGACACTATAAAAGGCACATCATGTTTTTATATCCGGTCTTGACATTTACAGATTAACAGTCATCTGTGTAGTAAATGTGGCTGTGGCATTATTACATGACAGGTGGTCCATGTTTGTGAATAACAGTTTCTTTTAAATGTATCCTGAACAGAACCCATGTGTTCTGAATATGCCAGTTTTCTCATTTCAGAAAACTGATGAAGAGACAACTGCCCTTAGAGAAAGGATTATCTCTATTCGTCGGAAGGTGCACAAGAATACTGTAAGTGCTGTGGCTGAAAGGTGGAATTTTGAGGAAGGGGTGAGTAGCATTGCAGATGAACATATGATGGCGTTTTGCCTCAGCGGTATGTACTGAACATTCGTGTGCCTTGTTAGTCAGTGTTTGTGGTGATATTGAAATAACTTGTGGTCAGCCATAAGGGTGAAGTCTGTTAAACTGTTCCATGCATGCTGTAGTTACTGTAAGTGCTGGGAGTACCACTGTCTGTCTGTATCTTGGACTGTGTTGGTGGTGATTCTAGCAGTTCCAATTAATTGCAGATTTTGACACTGTTATATACTTTTCAACAAAAACCAAGCGGCCTGACGTTTCATACGTCCTGCTCTGGAAGTGACGTGACGTGTAGTTGCCATCATAATTTGAGTCTTTTACGTTCCCCATATTTATGCGTGTGTGGTGTTTCTCTGTCTTTATTCATTACAATCAATCACGCAGAGTATATATTAACCAAAGACACCAATACATTCACTTAATTTGAAGTTAAAACTTGAATTATAGGTTATTAATTTTCTGAGGCATGTGGCTTGCTAGCTCTGCTATCACAGTTGGATATTGGGAAAGGGTGGTTTACTGCAGTCGGAGGTAGTTGAGCATGGTAGCACGTGATGGCAGTACTCTTCAGAAACAAACTACAGTCCCAGTGTCGGCATTTTTTTTTTCTTTTTTTGGTATGTTTTATACTCACAAACACTCAAACTGTGTAGTAACACATCCATTGTTTAATTATACATTTCAAAAGTTATCTTTGCTCCATTGGCAGGGTTAAAAATGTTAGTGACACAGATATTTCTGTTATTTTTCCATAATTCTTTTTTCATTTACCAACATTCTGATGTGGCTTCGTATTCAAATGGGACTTAACCAGGAATGTGAATCTCGTTGGTGCTTGCTGGCCGTAGGGGGTCCTGAGATCTGACATTGGCCTGCACAATTTGAAACATTTATGAAAAGGAATTGTTGAGCGTATGATGGGTGTGCTGGGGAGGTATCTGGGCTGAGAGTGATTTTACTCTCCCCTTGTTTCAGGGGTGGGGTGGGGGCGAGTGAAGTACTGTTGGAACAGGTGCGGTTCAACTGAGCTTCAAAACAAGTTCATAATTGTTCTTCCCTGTGGCCTTCTAGTAGACAATAAGAGATTTTCAAAAATGCGTTTTTAAAAGTCTTAGTGGCTACACTGGTGATGGTGGTTATGAAAACTGAAATGCATTGTTTTAATAATAATAAAATAAAATCAATGAAGAATTAATGTTGGTTATTGTAAACATATATAAATATATACTGACACTGGGACTCAAACCAATATAGTTTGTTTCGGAAGAGTACAGGTCATCATGTGTTAACGTGCTCGGGTACCTCTGGCTGTGACAAACAACCACTCTTTCACAACATCCATCCATGGAATCAGAGCTAGCAAGCCACATGCCCCAGAAGATTACTGACCTTATAATGGATGTTTTAACTTCAAATTAAGTGAATGTATTGGTGTCTTTGTTTAACATATACGCGGCATGTTTGATTGTAATGAATGGAAGACGGAGAAACACCACGACTGCACAAATATGGGGAAAGTAAAAGAATCGAATTACGATGGCAGCTGTATGTCACGGGACTTGTGGTTTGAGACTTAGAAAATTTCAGGCTGCTTGATTTTTGTTGAACAGAGGTTATAGTTTGCTGTTTTTGTTTCTAACAGTTACTATAAATTTGTGTATCCAGATCAAGAGACCATACTTCCATGTAAAGCCCCTGGAACGTTGCCAGCTAAAGAACTGGAAGGAGTATCTGGACTTTGAAATTGAGCAAGGTGACCAGGAACGGATTATTATCCTGTTTGAGAGGTGTCTGATTGCTTGTGCATTGTATGAAGAATTCTGGATCAAGGTTAGCAGTGTTTAAACATTTTAATCTTGGTAATCCATCTCTGCACCACTCACATGGCCTTATAAGTATTTGTCCTTGATTGTTTTGGTTTCTCACTCAGTACTTCTTAGAATGAGAAATATTTAAGACAAAAGTTGCGTAGAAAATCAAAGGGCATATTTTATGTCAGTAACTTTTTTTGAAAATTGTGCTGTTTATGAGCTAATGTGGAAAATATAGTGGAGCCTGAGAAGCCCCGAATATCAGTATGGCACATGTGCATTTCTCACTGGGTATCTAAGGCTACAAACAAGCACTTTTTGAATGTGTAATGGTTCCCGCTTTACTGCTGCAACAGTGGTTGCATGAATGTATCTCACTGTGACATTATACCTACTTTGCCTGTCTTGTTTGCTTTAACATTGAAAAACTGCAGTTACAGTTGCAGTGAAAGTTGTCTTTCACTGGCAGGCAGGGGGAGGTCCTGCACTGGCCAGACTGAGTGGCTCAGTTGTTGTCTGTCTCTCGATTCGCAGACGGTGTCTTTTAGTGCTGCTGTATCATGTAATTTGTTTGCTGTACCCCTGTGCCATGCCTTTCCAGTACACTTTATCTTCATGAGTAATGTTGCCTTGGTATGAGTAGATGTTTCAGAAAGGTGTGTGAATAGTGCCTGAAGCAAGCCTTGACCCAAGTGCATTCATAATTTTAAAATATTGAATTATTTTTCTTCATAAGGAAATGTTGGACGTAGCGTGGCACGTTGGATTTGACGGATTGTAAAATGATTTAATGTGTGTTGATTTTTTATTGTTTCTGTTATGTTTCTGTTACGAAAAGGTGATATACATGACACATTCTTATATAGTCATAGAATTATGAGGCAAGGTTAGGTTAGCAATGTTGAGGAACATTGGTCAGGCATTTTAATTAATTCGCATGGGCAAAAGTGCTCCATTCCATGTTGTTCTTGCAGTTTTCAGAAACAAAACCACAGTGGTAAACAAGGATTATCAGGCATGAGTGTGGTTGGAAGTTGTATGGGGCCTGTGACTATAGTGCCTTATACATTCTTAGTGTACAGATTCCTAACAATTGAATAAACTGCTACATTTTGTTTACATTTATTGCCCTTAGTTTATCCGCTACCTTGAAGGCTTGAAAGGTGATTTGATGGACAAAATTTGCAATGTGTATGAACGAGCTTGCACTATCCACCACACAAAGAAACCAAATCTTCATCTTCACTGGGCAGTCTTTGAAGAGAGTCATGGTAAGCAAATGAGGCCTTATTCTGTTACCTGAAATAAAAGCCCTGATAGGTGTTACTATGTTACATAATTACACAATACATTAGGTGAAGTGTGGTGGGTTACACATTAAGTAGAGTGAAGTCCCCTCTGTCTGTATTAAGTATTTATAGCAGCAGTTGCCAGCAGTCATGATGGCTGATGTACAGTCCTAGACTCGCATGTTACCTTTTCCATTGAGATATTTGGTTCCAGTGGCAGTGTTGCTGAGGATTCAGATCTAGTGAGATGTGATGCCGCATTTTTGGTTGAGTAGTACTTTACATTTTCAAGGAAACAGTGTCTTCATATTCAAGGCTGAGGGTGTCCAATAAGAATTCATATCCCAGATGACTTTATAATCATTACCTGTTCAGGCTTTATTAGTCATTTAGTAGCAAGTGGTTATTTGAAATCTGTAAATGTATATTCAGTTATACAGGTTTTTTTTATTCCAGGTAATTATGACAGAGCTTCAGAAATTTTGAGCAACTTAGAAAGGCTGGTTCCAAATATGCTGCAGGTTGCGTACCGCCGGATCAACTTAGAGAGAAGGTGTAATAACATGGACAATGTGTGTGCCCTGTATGAGCACTACATTTCCAACACCAAGAACAAAGTGATCTCCAACAACATGGCTATCAAGTATGCCAGATTTTGCTGGAAGGTATGTACAGTGTGTGTTAGTATGCCCATGAAGCTCTTTATGTATTCTACTGCATTCAGCTGTGTATTTTTTCTGTATGCAGCAACCAATTTCTGATAAGTGCTGACTTTCCTATGCAGTACCATTCATTGTTTTACCCAATGTGACTTTGTGACTTTGGGGAAATGCAGAAAAAGGAATAGTTAACCCTTCATCAGAAAAGGCACTGGAGAAGCCATACACTAAAAATCACACATGAACATGAACATGTGACCAATATCACATCATGTTAAATCTTGATTCCTACTTTCAGCAGTTTGAGGCGAGAGCAAGATCAATGCCTCCACTTCCCTTTGATACGCTCTTAACACTGAGGTAAGATGCCTCCTTGTGGCAACAGAAGGCCAGTATACTTTGTTTTCTTTCTGCTGCAGTGCGTCGAAATGGATACTTGTGGCAGAAATCTTCTGTTAGGTGGCTGCATTGCATAACTGTGAACATGGTATAATGTTTCTTTTTCTTTGACAGGTGAAAGGAGATGTTGAGAAAGCTATCTCTATTTTGAATAAAGCTGTTGAGAAGGATAAGGTGAGTGTTACAGCAGGCGTACTGTAGTAGCAGCCAGGTTGGCGCATTTGGTGTAGTGATCAGGTTGCAAACTGCCTGAAATTCTTGGCAGGGGCTGGAAGCTTCCCTCCATCTCTGAAATATCCAGAATGTTTACTGGGTCACCAAGCCTCCTGTTTAATGAGTACAGCAGAGAATCATGGAGTTAACGACTCACCTCCATCTCATGCTGCGGTTAAGGGTGTAGCTATACCTGTGGACAGGGACAACTTAATGTGGGCCTATGCTATAGTAGGAGTGAGCTGTCACGTCAGTCTAGCTATTGACATAAAAAATGAATATTTGGTATGCAGTGGTTTTCAGGTGTTTATATGATTTTCTCTTAGCCATTGTACCGGAATGGTTCTGGAACCATTCACAATTCAATTCATTGCTTACCATTGCCTCTTAAATTGCTGCTGGTTATCCGGAATTAACCTGTACCTGTATGTCAACTAGTTTAGCTTATACAGTAGAATTCCTTTAATCTGGCATCCGTGCTGGATTTTCGAGTATTCTGGATTGTCAGACACCTGTACGGACCTAACTTTCTAGAGATGATTTTTTTGGTACTGTTCATGTACTTGTGCTGCACAACTAATCGGAATATATTCCATTTGTATCTCTCCTTCAGCTGCTGGTTCTGTAAAATTCCATAGCCAGCCCTCAGAGAATGTGCGCTTATCTGTCATTTTCTTGTTATCATAAAAGCTTCGCTGTCACAATTATCATAGGCCCAGATACAGTTTTTCTGTTTGAATGCAATGCTGTCAACAACTTACACAACACTTCATCCAGTTGCACTAATTTAGGCTCTTTCAGTGTCCTCACTTAAAAAGTCCTTCACACTTACACTTGATGCCAAAAATAATTGTGTTGATCCTCCTGTTTCGTTGTATCGTAGGTAGTTCACGATACAAAGTTGTAACATCTTGTCGGCACTTGCAGGCCCCCTGATTGTTTCACATTTTTTAGGAATCTTTAAAGTTATCTGTTTCCAGCATTACCTTGTTTACTCATCTTTGGATCTTTTGGATCCATTTTGATGGCTGAGTGTACTCATTGAAGTCCGGATAACATGATAAATGTACAAAATCATTGTTCACACCAGAAGTTACCACTGGCAAAACTGTGGCCTTGGGACCACTTTCCTCAAGTTCTGTGTTACCAGGAGTGCCAGATAATAGGAATTCGGCCATATAATACTGTTGCTGTGTAAGTAGCATACATGTTTATGGTTATGCGCAAGAGCATGATTGCTGAGTGACGTATTGGGCTGTTATAATGAGGCTTCAATATATCAGTGTTTCTGAGTTTTTTCCAACAACTTTATGAGGAATTAAGCCCCATTGCGATATTACATAGTAATGCAAACAGATTGGAAGCCTTTAATGCAATAACATTTTGTGTTTATGTTGACAGTGGAGTTCTATACCCTAGCAATGTACTTGATTTTTAGGCACATTAGCAAAATTTTGAAAAGGAACTGTTGGCTTTGTCATGTTTGTCCATCCATCCATATGTCCTCATGGAGCAACTTGGCTCCCACTGGATGGATTTTCATGAAATTTTTTGAGTTTTTTTTTTTTTAATATATATATATATCAGACAAAAATAATGGGTAGTGTATGTGAAGACCAGTACACATGTTCATATCTCACTCAGTTCTTCTTGTAATGAGAAATCTTTGAGACAGAAGTTATAGAGAAAATCAAAACACACATTTTATGTTAAATAACCTTTTTTTTTTAAATTGTGCCACTTATGAAAAAAATTGTTAAAGTATTGTAGTTGTGGGTAGGCCACAGATGGTAATATGCCACATGCGCATTTCATGCTGGGTACCTAAGGATACAGACACATATATGTAATACTGTTTTTCCACTGGAACAATGTTTTCTTCGAGCGTGCCTCATTATTACATTATATCTAAATTGCGGTCTTATGTTTTTTTGAGGTTAGGTTTTGTGTTGAATTTTCTCTTTATATGCACAGGATGTTACAATTGCGCACAGATTGCATTCTGAATAGAGGTTGTGCTGGAAATTCAAGAATTACTGCTATAACCCCAACAGTTTTCTGTTTTAATTTCAACAGGCTTTTTGCTAGTTATTGAAGAAATAATGCAGCTGCATTGCCATTCTGTTTGTACCCTCATGGCAGTGTGCTTTGCCACAGGGATAATTTTACTGCCAAATTTCAAGATGTTACTCTTTCTAATCATCATATGTTGGTCATTTCACTATTTGTCCTTCCCTTGTAGTGTTGTCATGTCTGGGTCCACCCTTTGCCTACTTCTTATCAGGAGGGTCTTCACGGAGTGCTCAGTCTCCACACTGCCAGGGCACATTCCAACACACAAAACACCTGAGAAATTTTGCCTTCTACAGAATGTTGAACCCAGATATTTATAATTCACTGGTTCCAAGAATTTATTAATTCAAAACAAATTATATGTGAATTATTATTCTGGTATACATTGATCACTGCTTCCAGTATTATGGCTGAAGTATAAGGATAAAGAAATGATGCAGTTAATCATTGTGGACTGTTACTGTTCGGTATTATTATTATTCTAAAACACTTGCATTCATTGATGTAAGGAATAATACAGCTTGTGACTTGTGGCTCGTGAACAAAGAAAGGTATACTTAATTGTATACTTGGAAAGTGCACTGGATACCACTTTCACAGCTAAATGGAACACTAGTGTTGATGCTGAATTCAGGAACTTGTACAAGAGCTGTCAGAGGCAAGGAATACACACAGTGGTGATGATGCCCCAGAACATAATGCACAAATATTTTATTCTGTATGAGAAAACACTTTTGGCATTAAATGAGCAACACTTGTGCACAACACACACACACTAATTGCCAAGGTCTTTCATGAAAACTGGCAAAGATCTGCATCTGTAGGTAGTTAAAAAAAAAACTCGTGTTCAATTAGGTTGCCTCTTGTTATGTATTATGCAAACACACTGTCACAGTTAACCAGTACATGACTGTCTGGGCTGAACTATCATGTGTTGAAGTAGGGGCCATCAAGGTCATTGTAGCTGAAGTTCGTTGGCAAAGAGGTGCTCTTTACAGAGGCTACACTTGAAGTGAGACCGAGATTATGTGAGCTAGATGGCGTGACGAGCTGGTGAAACACTCAGGCCCAACATACCTGGCAGGCGTTGGGTTGTAGAATAGACACCATGTAAATAACAATTACTCAAATTAAGGGTGTCCCACAGTTTAATGTTCATATCTTTGACATGTGTTTTGAGGGTTCTTAAATAAATGTGTATTGTCACAATTGGAAATGTCATTTTTAGAAACCAATACTCTTCTCATAATAGGGAATTCCAGTGTAATTAACATTGCTGTAATTTGATGAAGGCTTTTAAGTGCTTCAGAATTTGCAAAGGATTAATAAATTGTCAAACACACCTGATCGAACCTGTTTTCCTCTTCTTAACATGGTGCACAAATTAATGAATGAAGCAGCTTAGTCTTGCTGCTTGTGCATTACATCCAGATGCGGTCAGAAATGACACCTCTGGCCTCTGCCACAGTAGGCAAGGGGGTTTAATCCATATCTGAGGTGGAAGCAAACACAGGATAGACTGATTGTAGCATAATTAACAGCACAGAGAGCCTAACATGGACTGTAACTGTGGGGCCATATGGGGTGCTATGTCCTTTACAGTCCTGTAGTTTTGTTTCTAAAGTTGTAAATAGAAAAATCAACACACAAATTTTATCATGGATCAAATTGCATCCTTTGAGTTACTGTCCATGCCATTTCTTTGTACAGGCTAAGTAGCAACTTATTTGTGAGTCATTTTCACGGTTGATGCTGATTTGTCACGGGCTTGTGGTTAGAATAGGGGAGACAGTGAATAGAGAATTTTCTTTTCTTAGCATATGATAGATTTTAGTTCAGAGAAATAAGTATCACAGCTGTTCAGTCCACACAACCATAACCCTGAGTAAAATTAAGTCATGACATATTTTCATTAGTGCATCATGAACATCTGTCAGTGGCACACAACATTCAGCCATTTTATAACCTGGGGATCCTAGCTTTTTAATAAAAGTTGCATAAAAATGGAATTAATAATTAAAATTGAAAACTTTAAGGAGAATAAACTTTAAATGTGACTTCTTTGCAGACAGATTTACCCATACGTTCACACATTGAACTGTTGCTGCAATTGAATTGTTTATATAAGGAGCTGCCTTCATACTACCTTATATCTGTACCCAATATTTTCATATCATAAAACGATATTTTTCTAGTGTACTGTCAATTTGTAAGGGCATTCTTATTTCTGGGGATTGTAATTCCTGAGTCAGAATTTGTTGTGTGCACTAACTGCAATTGTGTTTGTAACTCTGTTCTCTGTCTGTTGTGTATAGTGTTCATGAGAGGCATAGCTTTCATAGTGTAGCAGAGTGTACAAGTGTCTTTCTCCACCAATCAGATGTTTAAGTACTTGCATATTGTGTGTCTACAGGACAATCCTCGACTGTACCTCCAACTTATTGACATGGGTCTGCAGCAGAATCCTCTGAATGAAGACAATATCATTTCCATTATTGATCAGTTCCTTAGCAGAGATACAGACCCAGAACAAAAAGTTCTCTTTGCCCAGAGAAAAGTTGAGTTTCTTGAAGATTTTGGGAACGATATTCTGAGGTATGTAATTGTGTTCGTGTTGTTAACCCTTTGACGCCGGATATAAATCCCTCCGAGCAACGCAGCCTGCCGGGATTTTTTCCTGGGGATTTTAAATTTTATTGCTTACTCTTAGGGAAAAAGCACATCTCATAGATTTTTCCTAAAAATTTAATGAAATAAATTTTGCACTGTGCTTATGAATTGGTTATTCTGGGAAAAAATGTTCACCTATTTTAATAATAAATTGAGGCCTGTCAGTCGCATGCAGCACATAAAATGTGGTGTAAAGAGTTCATTACTCTCATAAATCTGGCTGCTGCGGAAGGTCTGTGGCACCTTGTATCACTGTTTTATCATGGCACACAGTGCTTATAAAGAGGGTGATATATTACAAATTTACTTTTGTATGATATTCCTCGAAACAAGGCACCACGTACTGGCCCACATCACATCTGGTACACTGTGCCCTTTCTTTGGCCGCAAGAAGAAAACAGACGGCAGCGCACTTGGGTTGATGATTTTGCTGGCCAGTGCTTGTTATGGTGACTCTTGAGTCGCAAAACATTTTTTTGGGCCCACACTTGGTCTTCAAACTAGTCTGGGGGTGGGGCAATTTTGGCTCTTTCCAGCTTTCTCCATCAACTTCCTCATCAGAAGGAGCCTGAAATCTCGGTGGGTATATTTAGCCCCACGTGAAGATAACACAATAACATCTCTTGTTACTGTTAGATCCAGAAAGTGGAAAAACACTTTTGTGGTCCACTTGAAGGTACATTGACTCATCAAATAGCTGTTGGCCATACGATAAGAATTGTTGACATAACCCTTGTGCCCATTGTACCATTCTACGTTGTGAAGTTTCATAGGGTGGTTTCTGTCATCACAAAAATTTCCTTCTGCTGGTGGTGGGTCCATGTTAGTCAGCATGTAAACTTTTCGCCTGTCCTTCCAAACTAATGCGGTCAAACCTCCCCTAGTCCTCACCCTTACGTCGCCCCTTTTCAGTTTCAGTTGTTTTGGTCCAAAGTCACGGGGCATGTCTTTTCTGTTGGGCCGTAGTGTCCTGCATGAATTTATTTTACATCTGTCCAAGTCACCAAAAAGTCTTGTGGATGAAAAGAAATTGTCCATAAATATTTTGTTTCCTAAGCCTTCAACTCTGCTAGTCAAATGTCTAACAGTGGCATGTGTTGCAGTCATGTTGTCAGTGGCAGAGCGTGAGTCTCTACCCCAGTACACTCTCATGTCATGTGTATACCCTGATTCATCACAGAGTTTGTAAATTTTCCTGCTGAAAGGTTTTCTTTTCTTTGGAATATACTGCCGGAATATAACCCTGCCCTTGAATTTTACAATTACCTTGTCCACTGCCAGATGCTCCGAGGGGTTATAGAATTTAGCATAAGCCTCAG
>Ga0131853_10001057_pt1 | contig 50012 bp, 54 predicted proteins | sample TergutLab28metaG_FD_92764 | JGI IMG/M metagenome (GOLD analysis project Ga0131853, IMG submission 92764) | Labiotermes labralis P1 segment gut microbial communities from Petit-Saut dam, French Guiana - Lab288 P1 (version 2) (version 2) | ecosystem: Host-associated > Arthropoda: Insects >...
CAATTGCTTCTTTTCCGCTAAATGCTGTGTCAACATTTATTTCATACTGAGTCAAAATGCCCTCCGCAACATATACATTTATGTCTACATCATCAACTACAAGCACTTTTCCGTATGGCATAGCACTTAAAACAAAATCATCATCATCTTTCACAAATGAGTTTGTTGATGCTATATTTTCAAGCTTTTCAGCTGCCTCTTTTCCAAGTGACAAGTGGCAGTTATTTTTTTGAGGTATTTTTATTGTAAAGATACTGCCTCTTCCAAGGTTGCTGCTTACTTTTATTTCACCGTTCATAAGTTCAACAAGGGCGTAAACAATAGACATTCCAAGCCCCGTACCTTCAATATTACGGTTTTCATCTTCATTAAAACGAGCAAACTCTGTAAAAAGCTCATCAATTTGCTCTTGACTCATACCCTGCCCTGTGTCACTGACATGAAGTACTAAGATTATATCCACATCTTCAATATTGCTATCTTCTGAAAGTTCAAATTCCAGTTTTACAGTTCCTTCACCTGTGTATTTAAAAGCATTTGACAAAATGTTTGTAACGACTTGCTTAATCTTGAGTTCGTCACCGATAAGACATGAAGGCAGCCTTTCATCTACTTTTATAATAAAATTGATTGGCTTTTCATCGATAAGCATATGATTAAGCTGAACTGTGTCAAATATTAGGCTTTCAATATGGTATAAAGCAGGTGTAATTTCAATTTTACCGGATTCTACACGAGAAAGGTCAAGTATGTCATTTATTATTGAGAGGAGTAACTTTGAAGAATTGCGAACTTTTAAAAAAGCTTCTCGTGTGTCTTCAGAGTGATTTCCTTTCCTTAGTTCAATTTCTGTTATACCAATTACAGCATTCATTGGTGTGCGGATTTCGTGGCTCATTCTTGCAAGAAAACGGGATTTGGTGCGGTTTTCTTCTTCTGCCATTTCTCGTTTTTTTTCATTTCTTAAATCCATTGTAAATGCTGCAACAAAATATTCATTATTGCGGCTAAAACGTGTTAAAGTAATTTCCGTTGGGATTAAATTTCCTTCAAGGTCTTGGTGAAGCCATTCAAACTGACAGTATCCTGTTTCAAACACTTTTTTTATTAAATCTACAGCTTTTACTGCCGACTCAATGCCATCAGGCTGACTAACAGGTGAAAGCTCGTTAAATCTATTTATATATTCGTCCTTACTTTTTAGCCCAAACATAGTTAAAGCCTGGTTACTTGTTGAAACCAAATTTATGTTTTTGTCCCAAACATTCATGACATATGGTGATGAGGTAAAAAATATTTCATTAAGTTCATTTGCGTCACGTTCTTTTGCCATTGCCGATTTTACTGTATGAAGTATTAAAATACCACCAAACACAAAAATAATACCTGATAATACAATTGAGGACAGCGTTATTCTTTCATTAATCATTACATCACGCTGTGCGTTGGCAATAGCGTTTTTTATTCTTTCAGAATCATCCTCATAGTCTTCATATGAAATTAAACTCTGTTTTTCAAATATTTCAACCATTCTATAATTTGCTTCATTTGTACGTGTGAAAAAAAACACATTTATAAGTGCCAAAATTGCATATAAAGCAATTAAAAACCGAATAAGATTTATAACTCGCATACTACCACCTATACATAAAACCCCTTACAAACTATGACGTTGTAAGGGGTTTTAACAATTACTGCCCGAAACCGGACTCGAACCGGTACGAGGTTGCCCTCACGGGATTTTAAGTCCCGGGCGTCTACCTATTCCGCCACTCGGGCTGGCTAAAAGATTCTAACAAACCCTGAGTGAAAATGCAAGAAAAAGTTTTAAGAAAATGTATTATGAATTTATATGAATAAAACGTTCGAGACTCGTTGCACAGTTAAATGTTTCATCCCAGGCAAAAATATTAACCGAAAGGTCTGTTTCTTTTATTTCAGGGAAGTTATTTATATCAAGGACAAAGCTGCCTTCTTCAAGACTTCCTTCAGTTTTATGCATTAGGATTCCACTGTTTACCATAAGCTCTATCCTCACTATTTTTCTTGATGCATGGCGTTTTATTACTTTGTAATTTATTTCATAAACTTTGTCTTCAATTTTTTTTGGCTTTTCTGTGTTTAGGGTATATCTTGGCTCAACAGTTTTTAATGCAACTGCTCCGCCCCAGTTATCTTCAAGCGGATAACGGTTTTTAAGTTGCCCATTGTAAATTTGCCATAAAAATTGACGATGTATCATAAAGTTTAAACGCCCTTCAATTTCTACAAAAGCCGGGTTTGAATTTCCAAGCGAGTTTTTATCAGCATTTTTTAAAATTGGAATTGATGGCAGCTCATACCCGGCAAGTGCAGTTTCTGCGGTATCCAGTGCAACAGGGTCAAGTGATGCCATCATTGCACTTGTTATAATATAATCCGTTTTCTGGTCAAAAAATGGCTGATATGAAACACCGCCAACCGGTAATGTTGGACCTTTACGGTTTGCAGTTATACAATCCATTATACAGTAGTCATAGCTTCGGACTTTGTGCTGGGCACATAGATATTCTGTTAATTTTTCTACATCGTGATTACCTTTTTCATCAAAATACATACCACTATGACCAAACCGTCCCGGGTCGCCCGGCATACCAAAGCGGCTACGGATTCCGTAATGGAGTTTAAGTGCTCCGGTTATGCCTTCTATACCATGACTTTTTAGTATTGGAAGCCCTATAAAAACATCTGTGTATTCATGAGGGGTGTCTGTTTTTGCTGCTTGTCTTTTTGTTCTTAGGAATTTTGGGAAAGAAACATTTACTTTGTTTCCTCCTTCCATTGCCACTTCAAAAAGCTGGCGACCTTTTGGACCAATTGCATCTAGGTTCACAAGTTTTGCATTTGATGTGCCGTCAAGGATTCCGTTTGCGTTATGGTCGTAAGTAAAATCTTCTTTGTCTACTGCGTTGTCTCCTGTGCGTTCTAATTTTGCCCAGTAGAAGCTTGTTCTCATTGCTTTTGCTGATGGGTTTGGGTCATTATACATTACAGCATCTGTAACAATTAAGCTTGCCCCATGTTCGTATCCTATTATTTCCCGTACTAACTCTGCAACATGCCGTGTTACTCTTGGGTCTGTTATTATTCCTCTGCCCTTTTCACCACGCTCTCCAAAATAAGGCCCTACTAGATTTACTTTAATTACTACTTTGTCTCCCGGTTTGATTATTACTCGCAGTCCTCTTGTACCCAGGGTTTGAAATATTACATCATCAATCATGTCACGTACTTCTTGGTCTGATGGGTCAGCACCTTGGCGGGAGAAACCTACTTTGGATAATTTTTTTTCCATTTTTAACTCCTAAATTTTATGTATATACACTATATGATATGGACTTGTTGTGTGATAAAATGTATGGGATTGAAGATGATTTTTTAAAGGATTGATTTTTTATGGCTTTTTTACCCACTACATATGAGGAAATTAATGGTGAGGTTGATTTTGTACTTGTTACGGGGGATGCTTATGTTGACCATCCTTCTTTTGGTGCTAGTATAATTGCTAGGGTCTTGGAGAGTCGTGGTTATACAGTTGCCATTTTAGCCCAGCCCGATTGGAAAACTACAAAGGATTTTACTACGTTTGGATTGCCTAAGCTTGCTTTTTTAGTCACTGGTGGAAATATTGATTCTATGGTTAATCACTATTCTGTTGCTTTACATAAACGGAAAACAGACGTTTATTCTCCCGGTGGAAAATTAGGAAAACGCCCTAACCGTGCTACTATTGTTTACTGCAATAAAATTCGGGAGGTTTATAAGGACGTCCCTATTATCATTGGCGGACTGGAGGCTAGTTTAAGGCGGCTTGCTCATTATGATTATTGGGACAATGCAGTTAGGCGGTCAATTTTACTAGATTCTGCTGCTGATTTAATTGTTTACGGCATGGGTGAACATCAGATTGTAGAAATTGCAGAAGCTTTGGAAAGTAGGCTAGCTGTTCGTGACCTAACTTTTATTCATGGTACGGTTTTTAAAACAAAAGATATTTCATTTTTAGATAACCCAATAATTTTGCCAGCGTTTAAGCATATTAAAGAGCCTACAACTGCAGCAAAAAAGGAATATGCAAAAAGCTTTATGCTTCAATATTTTAATACTGATTATTTAACTGCTCGCCCTCTCGTTGAGGATTATGCAAATACTTTTGTTGTGCAAAATATTCCTGCTAAGCCTTTAACAACTGCGGAGCTTGACCGTGTTTACTCACTTCCTTATGAAAGAGACTTTCACCCTATGTATAAGGGTGAAGGCGGAGTGCCTGCAATTGAAGAAGTAAAGTTTAGCATAACTGCAAACCGTGGCTGCTTTGGCAATTGCAATTTTTGCGCACTTTCATTCCATCAGGGGCGGTTTATTCAAGCCAGAAGCCATAAATCTATAATTGCAGAAGCAACAAACTTTACTTTTGACCCACTGTTTAAAGGTTATATTCACGATGTTGGTGGCCCAACCGCAAACTTTAGGCACCCTTCCTGTGATAGATGGAAAAACGAAAATGCTAAGCCATGTAAACGTCAGTGCCTCGTTCCTACACCCTGTCCAAATCTAAAATATGACCATGAAGATTTTAGTAAGCTTTTAAAATCGCTGCGGGAAATACCAAAAGTAAAAAAAGTTTTTGTACGCTCCGGAATAAGATACGATTACATCTTAAATGACCCAAAAGGTGAAAAGTTTTTGAGGGATTTGTGTGAGCATCACATAAGCGGACGACTAAAAGTGGCTCCCGAGCATGTTTCAGAAAAAGTCTTAACGAGCATGGGTAAACCAAGTTTTGATATGTACAAAGATTTTGTCAAAAGATTTGAAAAAATAAATAGAAACCTAGGCAAAGAGCAATACATTATTCCATATTTAATGTCCAGTCATCCAAGCTGTAACTTAAATAATGCAATTGAACTTGCAGAATATCTACAAAGTGTAGGAGAACAAGTTGAACAAGTTCAAGATTTTTACCCAACTCCGGGGACTCTTTCAACATGTATGTACTACACAGGACTTGACCCCAGAACAATGAAACGAGTTTTTGTACCAAAAGGTCAAAAGGAAAAATCCACCCAAAGGGCTTTAATGCAATACAGAAATCCTAAAAATTATGACATAATAAAAAACGCCCTGATTAATGCAGGACGCAAAGATTTAATTGACCATAACCCAAAAGCTTTGATTCGCCCAAGGGGCGAGAAGCCAAGAAAAAAGAAATAAACTGCACACGGCAGGAATCGAACCTGCGACCTACCGCATTTAACCAGATGATTTATACAAACACAAAACTGTTTGTAAATGGCTTAGTTAAAGGCTTTTTTAAAATTTGATTTTATTATTTATTATGCTCATTCAAAACTTGGGCGGGAAAATGGCGGGAAAAAATATTTATATTTCGCCATTTTTTTTATAAAAAAGCTTGACACAGCACGTTATGACGTGCTATAATATACTTAGAAAGGAGGTGAAGCAGTGGAGGTAATAAACACACTAACAAGCATAATAAAGGACTTGCTACAGATTATCCTTCTAATCTTTGCCCTCAAGAAGCTAACAGAAGAAAAGGAAAAACCCAAAAGCAAGCCCAAAAAGAAAAGCAAGAAGGGGCGATAAACCCCTTCTCCCCCTTGGGGGTTAAGTGTATTATAACCTATCCACTACTAAATATGAAGAAAAAAAGTATTGCCGCTATTTTGCTTGTGCTTGTTGTCTTAAATATCATTGACGGCAGCTTTAATAATCCAAGCATTTTAGACTGGATTAAACTACCACTATTTATTGCATGTTTTGTATTACTATTTAGAAAGGATAAATTAAATGCGAGTTAAAGAAATACGTAACTCTAAAAATTTGTCTGTCACTGCACTAACAGAATTATCTGACGTTCCTCGGCGCACGATTCAAGATATTGAAAAGCGTGGGGATTGCCTAGTGTCTACTGCTATAAAATTAGCAACTGCTTTAGAAGTTACACTTGATGAATTATGTAAAGGGCATGAGAAATAAATCTCATGCCTTTTTTATTTATAAATCACTCATTCCGAACAGTAATCGTCCGAGTAATCCCGTCCCAACCAACTCTATAACCCATGGATTCAAGCAATCCACGTACAGGTGAAAAAGAACGCCCTTCAACAATAAAGCCTTCAAAATGATGTTCTTTGCCGAAAATATTAAAACGAAGCGTTTCAGTTTGTGGGGATTGTTGGTTATTTACACCCACATTACCTTGCGTAACAGGGGTGTTTACCCCAGCTATAATTCTATCCCATTGGATATTACCGGGACAGTTTGGACGGTTCACAGGGTTTATTTCATTATGCCCGATAATGTGTTTACGGGTCAATGGGATTGTATACCCGTAAATACGCTTTACCTCGGCTTGAATATGCTTTATAAGCCAAATAGAGGAAGCAATTTGTGCTTCGGTTAAACGCCCCCCATTTAAGTTCATATCACCAAAAGCAATGCCTATTGTATACTGGTTTGGTGATTGCGTCCGCCTTTGTACTATAGGGTGTGCATTGTTTTTAAACAATGTACTATTGCGAATAGTAGCATCAATACCCGAGTGCCAAGCCGTGTTTTTAATATCCACCATTTGGATTATATCCCCGTCTTTATATTCAGGTACAATCCCATGCCCTCTAAAGCTTGCACCAGCAATAATAAAATTATACGAAACTTGATTCGCACGATTCATTACAGTATTAATTGCACTTTGTGTTGTGTTGCCCGAAGTATGTTTAACAATCATATCAGGCGTTTGCCCACCTCTGCCTACATTATGATTTGGGCTTGTCATTCTGCGGATTTCCATTGCCATCACCTTTCTTTTTTAGAATTTCAATTGCTTGTTTTAATACACTTGGGATAGGTACACCCATTAAACCAGCATTTTCAATAATGCTTAACGTTTCATTTGCAATTAATGCAATGATAACGGCATACCTCACAAACTCCGAACCAATAACATAATCCAGTTGATAACCGACAAGGACAAGCAGAAGCATCATGCACTTTTTCATAATGCCTTTAAATCCCGTATGACTGTCAAGCGCACCGCTGGTACTCTTTTTCGATTTCTTAAAAACTCCAGCAACAATAAGACCTGTTACATAATCTACAACTATAAAGATTATTAATACTTGCAATGTTAAGTCCCAACCACCTAAAGCGGAAGAAATTAATCCCCCTATAGTTCCCGTTATAATTAGCACTGTTTCACGCATAAACTCACCCTTTCTACTACCTTAAATTTTTGATTTTATTTTATAGATTCGTTAAATATAAAAGCTGCCATCACTAACGGTTAAGTAGTGTTGGCAGCTTAATCTGTTTCGTACAATTTACTTTTTAATAATGTATCACGTTTATAAACCATTTCTCGCCAATAGGAAATTCCTGTAGAGCTAGGCGTACCCTTGACTTGCACCGCCTTAAACTCCTCGTCTGTCATTGCCGGCATAATTTCACCAAGAGTTTGCTTAATGCGTTGCGTGTCTGCATTGTTCATAGAGCTAAATCCAGCTTGATATAGGTCATATAAATGTGCTACTTGGTCTGTTAATCCTTCATTAATTTTTTGGTTTAGACTAGCAATTTGGTTTGCAGGTGAGTTTAACTGCTCGTCAAGGTCTGCTTGTATTTCCTTCTCCGTGCGTTCGATTATACCTCTCCAAGGTTCTTCTTTAGTAGATTTTGAAACATCCCAACCATATATTGGTATATCGCTTGCACTATATAACGGTGGATTTTCTATTCCATTCGGTGCAAGTCTAGCATATTTTCCACCTTTAGGATTTATTAAGACATCTATTTCGTCTTTTTCGTGCAAAGTTTCATCTTGAAAAGCATCCGACCACAAGCGAATAATTCTATTTTTGTAATCCACTCTTATAAAGTGATTATACCAATCCTCTAACACGAGAGAAACTGGATGCCAACTCATTTCCATTTTCACTTTCCTTTCACTACAATAATGCGCTTAGCGTCATGTCTACTCTAACCACACCTTGAGTAAACGCAACGAAAGTTCCTTGCGGTGCTGTCAGCACCACGTCTGCAAATGTACCTACCTCGCTTCCAGATACAAAAGCTAAAGACATAGACAAATTACTAACAGGCACATCCACTCCTCCAATCCTAGCTAAAAGAACCCTCCAATTTGATAAAACAGGATTTATGCGAAATGGAACTTGAAAAAACACTGGCATAGCAAACGACGTTGACCCAAATCCAACTTGACCGACAAAGGACACACCGCTCACCACTCTTTGAAATCTATAGCACTTAATAAGTTCTGTGCCCAAATCTTGCGATGGTTCATTCAATATTGTTGATATTCCGCCCTCTTCTAATTTCAGTATCGAAAATTCAATGGGTTGGGCATTGTTAGTTTGTGAGGTTACACGAAGTTGTATCACTCCATTAACACCCAACATCAAGTGTAAATTAAAATTTCCTAAGTTAGTAACAGGAGACCACCAAGCGACCGAAGGTATTTGTGACGGGATTGTAATAGTTAGCACTCTAACCTCATTGCCCATCACGATTGAAGCAGTCAATGTTTTTCCATAATACAAAAAAGAATGTTCTATTTTAGTGATAATAGCACCATTCACTGTTCCAACCATTGTAGGAGTAAAACGCAATCTACCGTTTAATATCTCTAGTGTCCCAGCGTGCACTTCAAACATATCTACTCCTATTACAGTATGTCCTGCATTTTCTGTATAACTATTTTGTCTCCTCTGATTAACAACAGTGCTTAAAGCTGGGTCGACATTAGCACCTCGAAAATCAGAATTAATTAGTATCTGTTTGCCCACCTGTGTTGGCATTAAACCAGTTGTACGTAAAAAATTAACATTATAGTCTAATGGGGGGTCGTTTAATATTGTACTTACTGTGCCTCGTTCTAGTTTTGCTCTCTTAAATATAATACTTTCGCCTATATTACCTACAATTGGATTACGCAAAGACAATCGCACTCTACCATTTACATACACATGTAATGCGATTACGCTCCCTTGCTCCTCAATCCACCAATTCGAGCCAGTGGGAGATTGCAACGATTCTGGTATCGTTAATGTGGATGTTTGCAATCCACGGTCTGACAACACGCTTAAAGTAATAGTTTTACCTAATATATTGTTCATGATATTAGGGTTAATAAACTGCCAGAGAAAACTTCCTCCTATCGGGTTTTGTTGACCTATATTTGTAATTTTAATTCCGCTATCAACTATTTCCATTTGAGCCGTTGAGCCGGGCATGAACCATTGATTTATTGTCTCTATTGTTCCTGTAGAAGCATAAATCATTTGCCCACGTGTGTTAATCGGGTTTGTAAAGTCGCTGTTTACCAATAAATTAGGCTTAACAAACTCACTTCTCAAAACCCCATCAATACTAACAACTGTAATCCCAGCCCACCCATTGGTATCAGCTACAAGCCTATCACCAACATTAAGTTCAAGACCGGCAAAAACTCCGGCAGTTGTAACCAAGTGAAACCCGTTTTGACTAGCACCGTACCCGGTAATCGGTTCATTATCATCTGTCAAAATTACATAACTGTTTTGTGTCCCAAGCTCTGCCATACCTTCTGTCGTAAGCCCTGACGCAAATGTTAAAGCGTTAAAGTTACCAATATGGATTAAATCACGGTTAAGTGGTGGTAATTGTGCATAAGGCACTTTCCCACTTGCATCTAAATAGGCAACCCCTCCGGGACTGCCCTTTTCATTTGTTTTTATAAATTGTGTGGTATCTATGTCTTTACTCACATCTGCTACAAGCTTATCACCTAAATATATGCCGCTTGATACATTAGTAATTTGGTCATCATGAGAATCATAAATATTATAAACGGTCTTCTGAAACAAATCCCTAAAAACTAGGTCAATTTCCGCTTGAGCTTTAAGCTGCAAGTATTCTACCCAAGTACGCACCTCAATATTTTCAATACTGTCATTAATGGACGAAACACCGCCACTGCCCGAACCCGGTAAACCTCTCGGGATAACAAAATCAAATACTGCTTCATCTTCTGTACCACTATTGTTAATACTTGCAGGAGTACCCGGCTCGCCAGTTAAAACTGTACCAATATTAATTGTAGCAGCCTTTCCGGGAATACCCCTCTTACCTGTACCACCTTTATCACCTTTCTGTCCTCTTATCGAACCAGCATCAGCCCAATCATTGTTTAAAATATCCCAATAAAAGTAGTGGACTTCATCACCAACCGATACAAAAAAACCACCGCCTAAACTACTTCCATCAGGAAATGCATTTTTTAATTCCTCAATACTATCAAACGAACCCAAAACTTTAAGCTGCGGAAAATTTTCATACAACTCCCTTGCTCTTTCAAGAAGAGTAATCGCAAAAGCAAGTGCATCAAATTCCGTGGAACTTTCTATAAACTCACTCATTATGTCTTTCAAAACCCAAAACATAAAATTAAATGAAACAACTCTTTCGTCATCTGCACCATACAACGAAACCCCGGCAGTCACTGCCCCCATAGAAGCAAGTGTATTACGGCTAAGCATACAGCTAAACCCACTATGCAAAAAATCTAAATTCTGCTGCACAATCGTTTTATCTGGCTTAGCAAAAAATATTACTGCCCTTTTTACTAAATTGTAATCAATTTCATTAACCCCATCAAACACACGAAAATTAAAAATGACACTCCTCGTGTCACCTTGATTAACTCGTATATCTGTTTTTATAAAAGGTAAATCAGTTAAGTTTACATCAATATTAAATTGCTTAACTAACATAATCCCACCCTCCAATAATAATATTATTTAAAATCATAATCCTATCTCCAACGTTCGGTACATATGATTTCAACCTTACATATATCTTTTTACTAGGCAAAACTTCTCCCGGAAAAATAAGAATCGGCTCGCCAGTATCGCTTAAATCATGAACCCTTGCATACTGTATACTCGCCCCATTTTCATTAACTTTTTTAGAAGCTTCATTTTCCCAAAATAAATTTTTGCTTACTATACTCATAAACTAATCACCCTCCTCGCTTCATGATTCATTACACCATCAAAACTTAGCTGCATTTCCCAAGATGTTTCAGAAAATCGTGTAGGAGAATCAAACATATCAGGAAAATCACAAAGCAACGTTTCTGCACTTCCATGAATCGGAATAAGTGCAGTATCAAATGTTAAATGACTATAAGCAGATGTACTCTCTAGCGCAATGCGCCTTACATGATTATCAAGTGTCTCTTGATTTGCAATACTTTCAATTTCCTCATAACTTGTAATTACCCTGCCACGATTAACAGTTGAAATTGGAGAAGTAATACTGTCATTTCTATAAACAGAAACAAACTCGTTTCCGCTTTCAATATTTAATGCTACACGAATAAATACATTTGCACGCCCTGCAATATCTAAACTTTCATTAAGCTCCGGGTGCAAAATACTGTCTTTAAGTGTTGAGTAAACAATCGTAACAGGTCTTCGTGCAGGTTCAACATATGGGGCAGCCCTTATATATCCGTATTCATCAACAGACATAGACGTGTAATTAATAGCACGAAGTAAATCATGTATTGCTTCACGCCTTTTGACCCCAATTCCAATTTCCCTATCTGCCGGAAGCACTAATTCACTTTCTGTTATATCTACTTTAGTTAGTCCGGCTTCATTTAAAATACGCACAATAGCGGAAACAAAGTTTGTACCGGATTCTATAAATAAACGTGACGAAAATCTGTCCTGCTCCAAAATTAAGGTCTTATCATAAGCCCCAATATCACGAGTTTTTATTTTGCCAACCACCTTTCTACTTGGAGATTCAAGCATGAAAATCCCAAGCGACCACTCAACTGTACCACCTTGGGGCATATGCAGAATAAACCACGGCTGAATCTGGTCTGTAAGGAAGTTAATATTTCTTTGGTTATATTCGTTTAAGCGAAATGTAGCCGAACGCTTTATAGTCCGAAACTCACCATAAGAAACAGATGCATTTGTTATACCGTCAAGTATACCAATCCTTAAATCATTGCGGTTTAATAGCTCATACCTAAACGAAACTTTCCGAGTGCCATTCTTAATTCTTAGTGCGGCTTCAATTTCTTCCATGCTATAACCATGTCTGTTAATCAAATAATTCTCACCTCCCTAGCATAAAGTTATCTTTATTATTGCAAGTAAAAACCGTCTATTTTTTAGACGGTTTCCGCTATGGATAAATTTGTAATCCCTAAATGATATCAACCTCATCTTTATAATCCGTTTCAGTGAAAACAAATCTAACAATAAACCCACCTTTCAAATTATCATACTCTAACGATACCTCCCCGGAAATTGTGCCATAAATCAGTCCAATACTACGTGACCGCAACATAAGAACACTTGCCTTAGATTTAAGCTCACTAAGTCGCTTTAACTCAACTTCATTACAATAAAATGAAAGAGAAGCACTTTTCTTAATATTGCTGCCCACCTGCAAGACAGGCTTCTCACGCCCAGCAAAATAAGTAAGACTGTTCTCTTTCCCAAAAGACATACTCTCTGACGGCTCACGGTCAAGCTGTAAACTAAGCGTCATTAAATCCCAAGGAGTATTACTTGTTGAAATTATTGTTTCACTAAAGTCCACAAGCCCGGTCTCACGCTTACTGTCTGAAAAACTAAATCCCAAACCAACAACTCGTAAAAAGTATTCATATCTTTTTCCGGGAACAACTGCATAATCACTATAAAATTCAAACTCAGTAACTGCAATTCTTTTAAAATCAACTTCGTCAATTTCCCTGCGATAAATATAGGCTGTTTGATTTTCCTTATTTTCAAACTTCAAACTAATAAAAAACCTGTTATTCCTTGCAATACTAAGTTTCAATGCTTTCGGAGGAATTGTATTAATAGTAAAAGGCAAGTACGCCCAAGGAGATTCATACCCAAACTCATTAATAACTCGCATACGTACCATGTAATTTCCGTTTGGAATTAAAATACTCGCAACATGAAAAAATTCCCCTAAAAATACATGGCTTTCAGTAGAATAAATAACTTCATTATTTTTCAGTATTTCAATATCATAAGCCATTGGGCTTTCTGTACTAAAATGCACAATAGGACGATTTGAGTTTTCCACACTAACAATAACAGGTGCTGGAGGTGCTCCAATTATAAAAAATGTAGCAACATCACTCCATACACTAACATCTCCAAGTTTTCCGTATGCTCTAACTTGCCATTCAACACGTGCTTGAACATTTATTGGGCTAGTTAATGCAGAAGCTCGTGCCGGCAAACTCCCTTCGGCTAAGTTAGTAATTTCATTCCATATACCGTTATCAATTCTATACCTTATATCAAATCGGGAAGGGAATATATCAAAAGGTGAGTTATACCCCCATTCTAACAAAACGCCATTGCTGCCGCTTACAGAAATATTTATAGGGTAAATAAGTATAGGTGCAAGGGGAGGTGTTTCACTAAGTTCAAAGCTTGCCGCTTCGGAGAAATTACTCCAACCGTTAAACTCTTCCCTTGTCCTGACCCTAAATGATACGATTTCATATGTTGTAAAAAAATTTGCCGGAAGAATATACTCATTTAAACCTCCACTAATACTAATTAGCTGACTGCTTCCTGACCCCTGCCAAATTTCAATTTCACTCTCTAAATGAATATCAGGGAAAGGCATGTCTTCACTCGGAATATACCACCAAGTAAGAGCTATCGTCCCTCGAGGATTTTGTGAACTTTCCGGCAACAGGTTTATAGGTGCTGTCCCGGGAATAGTTTCAAAATCAACTGTAATAAATGGAGCAATACTACCAGCGAAGGTGCTTTCACGGCTAGTGAAATTTGCACTACCATTATTACTACTAGCATGTGCGTCAATAATAATACTGTAAATGTTATTCTGTAGAAATATATTATTATATAACCCCATCAGTGATAGTGTAAGCAATGTCCAAGGCAAGCCGCTAACTGCTGGAAGCTCGAAGTTTACAGTATTACCCGGTATTGAGCTAATCATCTGATTAGAATTATTAAAAGTTATTATTCTTTCAATATTTAAAGGATTTCCAGTAAAGACTACACTCCTTACTATCCCTCCAGATGGTGCATTGGGTGAGTTTTGGTATTGATGATTTAATTCAATGTTTAATATTCTACGGTTTATATTTGCGATTCTTTCCATATCAAATTGTAAAAAAGTACGCATTTCATTAGTATATAATGTATTATTGCTCAACTCCATTCTTGTAGAGTTATTAATTACATATTGAGATGAAGTTCCAAAATTTATATTATCAGCAGTGGTCGATATATTTTCGAGGTTTGCTCCCCAACGTGCGGTAAGTCTTTGTATAAATGTATCACCAACACAAGGACATTCTACTCTAATCATAAACTAACCCCTAAATGAACATTCCTACTATGAGCAAAGTTACTAAATACTTCAACGAGCTTATAAACCTCGTCAACTTCGTCCATGTCTACATTCATATAAAAATGATAAACATTTCCGCTTGTACCATCACCCATACCAGAAAGAAGCTGATTTGTCCTTGCAGCAGTATATACTTGACTTCTTTGTGGCAAATTAACAATCTCCGGGCCTTCCTCGCCAACTAAGATTCGTCCACCTTTGTGGTAATTCGTGCCACGTGCTGCCGCTGCTAGTGGCAAACTATTTACTGTACCTGTTACATTGTTTGCAGATTTACGTATACGGGCAATACTTTGTTCAAATTCTGATGCCCCCCTGTTAGAATTACCTAGACCCATAAGTCCTGCAATCAGTGCAACTATACCGCCTACTACTGTTAATACCGGTATTAATGCCTTAGAAGAAATACTAAGCTTTAACTTTCCTGCACTAATGACTTTTGCACCCTTCGCTACTATACCATAAGTTTTTGATAGCTTTGTATTACTTGCCGCAAGCACTTTGTTAGCTTTTGACTGTCCAACCGTTGCCCCTGTAAGAGCCTTAGTCTTGAGTTTTAACCTACCTGCCTGCGCTATACCAACCGCCCTGGCGTGTGATAACTTGCCTGCGGCTACAGCTGCTTTTAGGTCAGCACCTGTTAGTAATCCACTTTTTACTGCTTGCAATGCATATGCTTTATGCAATTTTCCAGACATTAACTTATTTTTTAACTGTGCTGCCGTGTATTTTCCGCTTGCAATTGCCGCTTTATTATCAGCCACCATTTGCGCACCGGTTGCCTTAGTTACAAGAGCTTTAATAATTAAATATGCTTCCTGCACTTTCCTTAAAGCAAAAATAGCTTTGGTTATAGCTCCAAGGGCAAGCAAAAGTCCGCCAAGTGTAGTTATAAACCCTATAGTACCCGGTGAAGCACTAGCAATCATATTTATAAATCCTGCAACACCATTAATTATAGGAGCAAACTGCCCCCCTGCTTCTATAAGGGTTATTTTAAGGCTGTTCATGGAGTCATGAAAATTCTTTGTTGGCGTTTGCATATCCTCAATCATTCGAGCAGCTTCACCACTTGCACCAGCAATTAACTCCAATGTTTCACCAAAATATTCATAATCACTACCGGTTACAGCCATCACTTGGCTTAGTGCTGTCACACTGCCAAAAAGCCTTGCCATCTCCGCTGTATTGCCGCCTGTTGCCCGTCTTACATCATCTAATACGCCAGCTAATCCCCTAGCTTCTAACGCTTGTGCATTAAACTCAATACCCATTTCTTCCGCTGCCTTACTTGCATCAGCAGTAGGCTTAATTATTGAACTAATTACTTGCCTAAGGTTTGATATAGCCGTTGCCGGAGGAACAAGCGTGTTTGTAGATGTAGACAATATAGCAAGCATCTCATCAATAGATACATTAGCTTCCGCTGCAATACTTGATACTTGCCCAATACTTCTGCCTAAATCACCAATTGACATGTTTCCCCGTTGCTGTGCAACAACTAACTTATCAGTTAGTGCAATCTGTTCATCAATAGATAAATTATAAGAAGCTGTAAATGCTTCCAAAACCCCGGCAGCCGTTCCCATATCTGTAACCCCGGCAATAGCAAGCCTTGCGGCATTATCCATTTTATCACCAAAATTTTCCCAATCCCAAGCCATATATTGTGCCGCTGCCGCACTATCTGCTGCTGCAATTCCGTATGTCCTAGCAGTATCAAGTACTATAGATTCAAGTTCTTTAAATTGCTCTCCGGTTATACCAGTAGTCGAACGTACTTTACGCATTTCTGCATCAAAATCCATGTACATTTTAGCTGACGCAACACCTACACCAACCATAACCGCACCAATACCCATGAAAGTATTTGCAAGCCTATCTAAATCTACTCCAGCTCTTTCAGCCGCTTCCCGAAACTCTTCTATAGAAGCAACAGCACTTCCAAAAGCTCCTTGATTTTTTCTTATTGCGTCCTCTGTATCTCCAAGTCTGTTTTCTAATTTTATCAGAGCTGTTTCAGCGTTTAAAAGACTTGCCTTAGTCTTTTGTGTGCTTTTGTCATACTCGCCTAAAGTATTCTTTTTATCTTCATACTGCTCTTGCAGCTCGGCAACTCTTTTTTTCTGCGTTTCAATCTTTTGCGTTAAGTAATCTTTTTGCAATGCCAACTTTTGCCCGGCAGTCCCAAAGCGTTCAAGCTCGGCAGCACTTTTTCTAAATTCCGAATCTAAGTTTTTCATATATGCATTTATATTATCTGCACCCTTCTTTACTTGGGTTGCGTCAAATTCAATTATAATGGTTCTTCTATATCCTCTTGCCACAATATAACACCCAATTAACCTTTCATCTCTTTCATGCTGGATACAGTCCGTACATTAGGCTTATTACTACTATTGCTTTTACCTGTCTTGATTCTTATATGTTCTTCAATAATCATTATTATCTTATTAAATGTACTTTTGTAAAAAGATTCTTCCGAAAGTCCTATTTCCACACAATAAAAATAAAAAAGTGAATCCCAGTTTATCCCCTTATCATTTTCATTTTCTGTTTTATCATCATCTTGTTTAAAATCGGTTTCAGATTTTTTTTTAATTCGCTATCACTTACAGCACCAATGTTTTCTTGAAACATATCCATAACCTCAATTACAAAGCTAAATCCCATGGCAACAACAATTGCTTTTGCTTCATCTAGCGTAACAGCACTATCAAAAGACTTCATGCCGCTATATAATATTTTTGCTGCCAAATCATAAGGTTTAGAAATTCCTTTAGCAAATAAAGTATCAATATTTCCAAACTCTTCTGTTAAATGAATTAAAGCTTCAACATTAAAACACGCTTCTCTCTTAGTACCATCAGAAAATACAAACTCTAATGTTTCAATAGGTTTTACTGCAATAGTCCTTTTCATTGTCTAAACCTCTTTTCTTGACTAAAAACTTCTTACATTTTGGTTATAAACACTAAGTGCATGTGCAACAATATCACTGTCAATACCAGAGACTTTTGCCCATGCCACACAATTATAATCTTTACATAACTGTGGACGAGAATCATAAATTCCACACTTGTAACAATCCTCATCATCAATTAAATGCCTACAAGCCCCTGCGTTTATTATTCCGCTTTCCGGGCTAATCGGGTCACGTTCAATGTCAATACCAATTTCTAAAAAATACTCATATGTTCGTTCATCAAGCGTCACAGGTATTAGCGTATTCTTACAGCAATACGCACAATGTTGACACAATGCTTCTGTAACATCTGCACAAGTTAATTCTTTTTTCATTTTTAATCTCCTTTATTAAAGCAAGCAAAAAACACAAAAAAGAAAAGTGTCCAAATCGGACACTTTTTTTAAAGTATTACATTATGGATTCTCCACTTCATCATCAAACGGAGGCATTACAGGCACATCATCAAACCAAGTTTTAGATACCTCTGCAATATCCCCATCTGGGTCATCTTCCGAAGTATCAACGATATATTCAAAATCTTTATTGTATTCAAGAGACATTGATGTAATAGCCAAAGCGTCAGTGCTGTAATTTATGCTATCCGTCTCTTGTTGTAAATCCTTATTTGCAGGTGCGGCAATGCACTTTGTAAGCCAAGTTAATTCCCTGTACCCCTCAGTTTGTGCCGCTTCAAACCCAATACCAAAATAAACAGGCTGGTCATCTGCATTACCTCGCCTTACACCATTGCTTGAACGTCTGCCCCTCATTCTTGCAAGAATATCAGGCGGTAATTTATTATGGTCAAAAGTTATATCATACCCATCAAGTTTTCTAATTGCATTTCTAAGCCGACCATCACCATATAAATTACCTTCCTTAACCCTTGGTGCAAGCTGTACCTGCATTATCCCCGGTACAGGAATAGGTTTTTCATATGTTGCCCCTAAAAGGTCATCATTTGTTAAAAATGCAATATGCATATTTAAAATATTTATCCTAAATGCATCACCCATTAATCATTCTCCTCTGCACTATATTCTTTTTGAAAAATCATAAATCTATGATAAATACCAGTGTCCGGCTCTTGGTAACTATCCTCGTCCGGCAGCACACTTTTCCAACCTATGCCTTTCATTGCTTCTTTAATTGGAGTTATATATTCTTCGTCTTGACCGTTAGTTGTCCAGATATCAACTTGACACTTTGTAAGCAGCCGCTTTGGCTTGCCATCACCATAAAGAGCAACCTTATCACCGAAAAAGTGATACGAAACACACTTTTCCGCTTTCGCACGAATTACATAAGTCGCATTAATACCAACCTCTAAAAGTGCCTTTCCAACTTCTTTAATAAAACTCACTCGCCCACACCCTTTAAAGCCTTATCAATTAAACTGTCACGCATAGCGTCAACATCACTTATAGCTTTGTCCATAAAATGAGTTGGCTGTCTATTCTTCCAGCCGCCATCATTTACCAAATGCCAAAGTCTACCTGTTGTTTGTTTGCCTCGTACTATAGCTCTTTTTCCGCCATACTCTTTATCTTCCTGCTTACCGGCATAAACATCATTAATCATTCTTACGTTACGCCTTGGTTTTTTGGATTTTGGCATATGCCTAACTATAGCCTTTTTTGTCTCATTTTTTGCTAAGTCTAAATATTTATTCTTGCCCTTCTCAGTAGCATTGACAATTTTATCAAGATAAACATCAAGTTTATCACCATCCTTGAATCGTATCCCGGCTTTCACTCAAGCCAACCCTCCCAACAAGCAACATAGTCCACTGTTTTTTATTATCCAAATCAGATATACCAAAAACAGAATAAACCTCATTGTTCCATAATACAGCAATGTTTTTAGACAATCCTTCAAAGTGCCGTATTATAAATTGCTTACGGTCAATTACATTTGTATTCACCATACCCCAACGGCTTAATGTCTGCTTATCCTCACGTTTAGCCCATACTTCCGCAAATGGTTCTACATCATTAACAGACGGGTTAAATATTTGAAAATGTTCCTGTGGGGATTTAATATGACAAAGCTTAATTTGCTCCCTCATTTCTCCAGAGTGCATAATTTATAAAACCCCTTCTCGATATAACTTTGATTCCCGTAAAGCCAACTTCTGCACTGTGTAATCTCGCAAAAATCTGTCGTTCGAGTCTTCATAACCAAAATTAGCTTTAACATACGTAAATACAGCACGTCTAATAAGTGGGTCATCAGTATCAAAAAGATTAATGCCTGAAAGCTTTAAATCAGCTTCACAGGCATTAATCAAATCAATTATTTCACCATCAAGTGCTTCGGTAGATAACTTAAGTACCTTACGAACATCTTCCAACATGGTTATTTTACTTCTTTCTTTTCATCAGCTTTAAGCTTTTTAGATTCTTTTTCCGCTTTGACTGCTGCTTCTTTAAAAGCATAAATTTCTGCTTGAGCATCTTCAAGCTGTGATTTTAATACTTCAATTTCACTACTTAATCCATCACCTACAATTATTTCGCCCTTTTCCAATACAGCAAAACAACCCGGTCGAGTAATATTACCGCCCACATATATTTCACTAAGGTATTCAACAACATTTTCTTTTTTCCTCGTAAGTTCATCTCTTATGAGTTTCGGTGACATACCTTCCGGAAAATTAAGAAGCATTGCATTAAAATCACCAACCACCATAAATACATCACCCTCATCCGCATCATCATAAGCTGGTAACGAGCTATTAAACACCACAGGAAACCCACCAAGAAAAAATTTGGGCTTTTCTTCATTAGATGATGATGTCCAAATAGGGTGTCCGTCATCTCCTCTTAATCCACGGATATTATCAAAAAATGTACGCCTGTTCATAACAACTGTTGTGTTATCCTCTGTCCCATCATCAAGAGCACTCACGCCAATGTTTGCAATGTTAAAGTCCATTAATACCCCGGTGACATGTACAACAAATAATGAATTTGCATTTGTTAATATACCACGTATACCATTTACACCGGTTGCTAACCCATAAAGAATTTCTCTGTCAATTTTACGAAGTAGAGCGTCCGGCAATTCTGTAAAAAGCCAGCCCCAAAAGGCTTCTATGCTATCCGCTTCAAACTTTTTAGTAGTAGCAAGAGTTTCCGCTACAAATTGAGGGTCAATTTCTATAGATGCAATAGTAATAGTTTTCTCACCTTTTTGTGTTCCTGTTTCGTCATGCCAATTTGGGTCAGTTGTACTTACAGAAACGGGATGCTCTGTTAAACCCTTAATATTTTCCACTCTACACAAACGAACCAGCCGCCCACCGGTACGCAACCTTGATTCAATACGATTTACAAGAGTTGTAGGTACAACAATTTTTCCAGTACCCGAATCTACAGTACTTATTAGCTGCCGAACCTCAGCTTCATTGCCACTCCGTATATAGTTAGCCCACGCTAATTCATAACGTTTAGAAGAATATAGGTGTCCGCTTGCTGCTTCATACCGTTCAACAACACGTTGTGTACTAATCGCTTTTTCAAGACTAATCTGGTCATTTTCTCTAGCTCTTAGCTCTTCACGATTCTCTACTATTTTATCGTATTCAGCTTTAAGCCTAGTCTGTGTATCAACCATACTTTTAAGTTCGCCAAGTAGAGCTTCACGCTTTTCAACATCTAAATCTCTGTCACTAATATCGCTCCTGCTTGCTTCAATCTGCACATTAAGTGCTTCTATTTCCGCCTTAATTTCTACAGCCCGTTTGTCGGCTTCTCTCCAATGTTTAAACATTTATTTTCCTCCTAATATTTTTTCCATTTTTCGTATTTGCTTTTCATACTGTATCTGCTTGATAAGCTGCATATCAATACCGCCCAAGCTTCTAGCTGCAAGCTCTGTATCTTCGTATGCAGGAAATGTTACGGCAGAAACATCAATAAATCTTCCAAAGCTAAGTATCTCCCGCTCGTCCATAGCTTCGGTATCATCTTCATTAGCCCAAGTCCAGCTAGAAGTTTTAATTACAGCCCAAAAACTCATTTGAGTAATAAGCCCATCTTTTATAAGTTGATAAACATCTCTGCCCATTGTTGTATCAACAATACGTGCATTAATTTTTAAGCCTATACTGTCGGTAGTTAATGTAAGACTCTTATTTCTAGTACCTGCTAATAAACTGTCAAGACTGTGATTAAAATTAAAAACGACATTAGACAAATCAGCTTCATCTAATGCCGCTTTATTTATTCTTTCAGTCCAACCCCACTTACCGCCAATTACTGTTTCTTTGTCAAACTTAAGTGCATATCCCTCCACTTCCATTGTATCATCTGACCTAGCTCGCATTTCAGAATCAAAAATAAATTGCCGCTTCTCACCATCACGTATTTTGTGCTTCATCTGTATCACCTCCCCCATGTAGATTTCCAAAGTTTTTGTTATCCAACAATAAGTCACCCCCATCTAATGGTTGCATATTCATGCTCAAGTCACGCACTTCATTTTTAGTAAAAAACATAGCTCCAAGATAAAGTTTTGATAATAAGCTGTCCATAGTTGTATATTCAAATGGGTTACGAAAATACTTTACTTTCTGCCCCTGTGTGCGAGCTGTTTTTGTAAGAAATTTATAATTAAGTTCCTCCATAAGTCTTAATAAAATCGGTTTTATTGTCTTGTTAAAAAAAACACCCATCTGTGCTTCGGTTGCCGTCCCATCAATAACAGCTTGGTTAATTCCTTTGAAATTAAATAAATATTTCATCATATTATTTACTTCATCTGTAGTCATGGTTTTAAATGTATCACGTATAGAGTGCCATTTTTCACCACTATCAAGCACCACTACACCGGATGCTGCTGCCTTTATCCGCTCCGTGACTTCATCTTGCTTGCTAATTTTATCACCTTGATTTGTTAGCGTTGATGCAAAGCCCCCTGCAAAGTTTCCACCACCTATTTCAATTATTCCTCGCATTGTGCCGCTATCTTGCAGGCTTTTAATTAATGCGCTTAGATTTTCATCAAATATTTTTACAAAGCTTGTTAAGTCAAAATTTTCATTCCTGTCACCATAAAAAATATCGTTAGGATTAAGCCGCAAGTGCAAAACATCATCATAGTCAAGTAAAATAATCTTTGATGTTTTCTTTTCTTTTAGCTTAATGTATAAACCACCATCAATTTCATACCCTTGTCCAAAATAGTAATCTTCACAGTTTATAGGCTCAAGAGATAATACAATATTACGGTCTGTATCTAGTGACCTAATAATACGCACAAGTGCGTTTCTATACTTGTGTAACTGGTAAGCTATAGTATAAAGAAGCTCACTTTTTGATTGTAATGGGTTAGGGCGCAAGCTAAGGATATTAAAATTGTGATGGTCTTCAAGTTTTTTATACGTACGCTTTAATGTTCCATCTTCTTGTTTTAAATACCCCTCACGCACAAGCATTAAGTCTACCTTAGAAAACTCTGTTGCTATTGTGTCATAAATATTTTCCAACAGCGGTGTTTGTTTTGCTACTCCAAATCTACTTGCCCAAACACTAAATTCAATTGGAAGTCCAGTTGTTGAGTTTATCATTTCAACGCTACGTTTTCCGTCCTCCTCGGACTTATATTTTTTGCATTTATTTGATAACCATTTAAGAATGTTTGGCATATTTTCGTCTCCCATAATCAACATCTAAATTATCATTTACAATAATAATCTTCTCTGCTGCCATAAACCGACCATGCTGTTTATTATGGCAGTCTGTACATAAAACTTTAAGCAACTTTGGATTAAAGCTTATATTAGGGTTCGTGACATTGTGCATAGTAAGCTCAATTAAGTGATGTACTTCCGGAGACCCAATAATAATTTCATTACATGAAGCACATATTCCCCTAGCTTTATCTATCATTTTTTGGCGTAAAATTTTCCAAGGTTTACAGTTATAAAATTTTACTTTCCAATCCGGTTTTTGTTTAATATTTTTACGCATAGTATTAATCACCTCTTAGCCTTATATATCTATGTCCTACTGGTCCACCATTCCATTAACCGTTGTTTATTTTTTGCTCCAGTATGCTTATTGTTGATAAAAACATTATACGCACTTCTAGCTGAAAAATGGGCAATAACGCCATCTTTTCTTGACAGTTTAGGGTTTGCAAGTATAAACGACTCTCCCCTTGGTTTAACTTGTGCATTTGCAAAATGTAACTCTGTAAGTTTATTATTACAATAAACTAAACCTCTTGCCCTTGCGTCTTTTGTCGCTTCCATTATAGGTTGCGACATATTATAACGCTCCATAAGAAACTTAATTGCTATAGGAAGACCGTCTATGCTGCGAATATTAGCATTTACAAAACTCTCAATTTCCGCTGCCTTATTTGGGTCTAATCCGAACTTACAAGTCGTAAATTTATAATTATTTTCAAGATGTGCAAGATAATAAAGTATAAATTTCTGTGTTATACCAGTGCAGTCAATAGCCGCATCTGCACCAAATTGACTTGTTAGCTTTGTGACAAGTTCTTCATCGACAATAACCATATCACCCCTATCAGCATACATTTGATATCCGTATTTATTGGATTTAGCATCATATATAATTCCAGTGTCTACTTTAGATTTAACCTCAACCATGCTTAAACGATTAAGGATTACTTCACCATTATTTCTTATCTGCTGCTCATACCAACGAGGAATAAAATAAAAGTCCTTAAAATACTCTTCCTCTGTAATTGGGTTCACTAAAAGCATACTTAAACAAGCTAAATCATTATCAGGTGAGCGTACATAAGCCATATCCAACCCCCAAAATACAGGCGCACCAACAAATATTGATTCATCAAAAGGCTTCGCTTGACACTCCAGATGACTAAAATAACAAGTTTCTGGGTTTTGAGGTATATTAAAATTTTTTGTAAGTGTAATTGTGCGTTTTGTTGGGTCATCAAGCATTTCACTTATCTTACCTTTGAGCTTGGTTTGGCTTATTGCAACTCCCATACTTGGATTTGATTTAAGGAATACTGCTAAGTTACCGCTTTCATAAGCTTCTATAACTTCCTCCTCGCTATCTTGCCTAAAAATACAACAAAAAAAACGGTGATTAACCGCTTCCCTGCTTAGTATTTTTTCTGCATACTCTATTCTTGCATCTAAGTAACCACCACGAACAGTACCCATTGTTGTTATTTCAAATACAAAACTATCATCTCTCTTTACAGATTTACGTAAATTGTCTGCATATTTGGAGGTTTTCATTTCGTGTAATTCATCTATTATTATATTTGTAGGAATAATGCCCTCAAAATTACTACCATCACGAGACATAGCCGTCAACATGCTGCCGGATCTTGGTATCTCAATCAAATTAAGGGACGGCACAATCCGGGCACGGCTTTTAAGTGCCTTATTTCGCTGTATTATTTTTTGTGTCACATCATAACAAAGCTTCGATTGTGTCTGAGCATTAGACCCAATATATATATTTGCTGATGGGTATGTTTTACTTGCATAAAGCAAATAAGTATTCAAAAAACCCATAAAAGTAGTCTTAGAATTTCCGCTCGCTATTATAAGTAAAATATCATCAACTATCCTCAAATATTTTTTTCGTATATCAATAATATTACCAATATCATCAAGTGCATCTTCGTTAAACCAACCCCAAAAACTAAAAATGGAATAAATAACCCACTTTTGCCAAAGCAGTAACCGCACAGGTTTTCCCATGTTCTCCCCGCTCGGAAGAATACAATGTTTTTCAATCCAATCTACTACAACAGCAGCCTTATCCGGTAGAAAATCATATAATAAAAGCATATCTTTTTGGATACTTACCATATGCGCAATATCTGCACTAAAACATTTTGGGTTTTCCTCAACCAACTTATGATATTCAAATAAGGGATTCTCCAAACCTCATACCCTCCCTTTATCTACGAGAAAATATCATTGTCACCATTATCAACCTCTAAATCTAAATCCTGCTCAAGCGAATTAATTAACTTAGATAATGAAATATTAAGCTTACTATACTTATCTAAATTAGTTACTGCCGGAATAACTACCATAGCTCCATTCGACATAACAATACTCGTACTATTATGCTTGCAACGATAATTCTTAATTTCACGCTGAAATATTTCTATCAAAGTACGGTTATAATCATACTCCTGCTTAGCGTTAATAAGTCTATTGCGCAGTGTAGATGTATCAATATCACTAATATGTGAACCACTATCAATTCCACTCGAAGTGGGTACATCCTCAATAAAATCTTGTTCCGTTCTACCAGCAATATCATCACAAGAAATCACGTTCTCAATAGGCTCCTTGCGACCTGCTATAACAGCAAGTTCACAGCATAACTTTTCCCATGCTTCCAAGGAAAACTCTTTTCCTGCCCCACACTTCTCAATCCGCAGCCTAACCATAACGTTATATATAGTCGGGCGTGATACCTTAGTTTGTCTGCTTAAATTGCTAATAGTTCTTCGCATAAAATAAGCCCCTTACTGTAAAGATAACACCGCTTTACAACTAGTTGTAAAGCCCCCTTTGTAATCAATATTCTCGGAAGGTATTGAGGGGGCTACGGTCTTACTGATTTTAGTTATTGTTATTTTTGTGTGGGGGGAATAAAAGAAAAAGCCCCTTTTTTACAATTAGGGCTTTTTTGCTTTGCTGTTCAGCATTATAACTCATATGGACATAAGAAGTTACGTTATCATTATAACACGCTTTGAAACAGACACAAGCGGACAGTATCAGACATGAGCGGACGCTTTTATTCTGTTTTATTAAAAAATCGCTGAATAGCTTTTCTTGGTGCGTCTTCACCTGCATAGCCATAAACTCGCTTGGCAGTTTCTTCCCAAGAGTAGCCGTCAATATAACGAGTAATTATTATGTGAACAATGTTTAAATCATCAATTGAAGCTATTAAATCATTTATCATTGGTTCTAATGACTTAATAATTTTATTAATCTGTAAACGTTCGTTTTTTAAACGCTTGATAATATAGTTATCGCTTTGGTTTAATCCTGTTACTGTCACAACCCTCTCTTGGTAAGGAAGTTTTTTACTTGACCCTTTTACAGAATCGGAAACAATGCCAACTTTTGTATCTTTTATAAGTTCAATTTTATTTGAAATTCTAGCGATTTTAATTTTTAATTTACGGAAGTATTCTAATTCTTTTAAGTGCATTTTGCGCCTCCTTATGTGCTAAAATTTTTATAACTTGTATCTTTTTTCATATGTGCTTTACTTGCCATTTATATTCGCTTATTCCATGATTCTATAGCTAACCACTTGCCGCTATAACCCTTTGTAGCGACAAAACAACCATCACAAGTTACCCAGCGTGAATTAGATAGTTTATCGTACTCCTTATTAAGACTTGCACTATGTCCGCAAAATGGACAAGATTTTATTTTATCCTCCTTGCTTTGTACATCAGTTGGATTTAATGAATCAATAGGTTTAGTATATTCTTGTTGAGGTATTACAGCTTTATCAGTAAGTTTTTATTATTTGTTTCTTCTGATTCTTGTTTCGTTTCAATTTCTTCTTTTGCCGGACTAGGTTTTGGCGGTGAAAACACAATATCCTTAATGTTTTCGAGATTAAGAGATATTCCGCTTTTATGCTTTTCCAAAGCCTCGGTCTGCTGCTCATTGGTTGATTGTGATAAATAGTAAGCTACTGTTACTCCTATGGCCTCTTTTTTAAACGCTTCTTTTAATTCCGTAATTAAATTTTTATTAATACTGTCATACCGTGCAACTTGTGTTTCTGATGTGTTCATCAATCCTGCTACAGCTTCACGCCTTCGCCCTTTTAATTCAATGCCGCTTGCTTTTAGCTCTGTTAGCAACTCATTAAGCCGCTTAGCCTGATGGCATAATTCATAATCAGATAAACGTCTGGCTGTTGAATTTGCTAGTATTAGTTGCAATTCCGCTTCCATATCATCAATTGACCTAAATATTTTGCAGGGAACATTTGCGAACTCTGTTCTGCCCTCATCTGCAAGCTGCCTAAGAGCAGCATAACGCCTTTCACCACTTATTAACTCATACAGTTCCAGCCCCTTATATGAAGGCGATTCATCTTTTAAACTGCGTACTACTAAATTGTGTTGTAAACCAATAAGTTCAATACTTGATTTTAAATCTGCTATATCCGCTACAGAATAGAAGTTGTTTTTAGACGGTATAATTTTGTGAATGTTAATTATTTCTATTTTAAAAAAACTTGCAGGTTTTTCACTTTCGCTTTTCGAGTGATTATTCATTAGACTATTGATATCAAACTTTCCCATTTGTAGACGCCTCCTTTATCCGCTCCCCGCAATGGGGACAATAATTAACCACCAAGGTATCTGCACATACCGGGCAATTTTCGAAATCGTCTATACGATATAGCTCTAATATATCCCCCTTTCCCTGCTCTTCATCAAACCAGCCGGAATAACCGCTGTCCTCAAAAACCTTAAAAAGTACAGCCCAGCCGCTTCCCGCATAGTACCTGCTAACTTGCATAGCTTCTTGAAGCTCCGTGATTGAAATTTTGCCCCGTTTCTTTATGGCAAGAAGTACGTCATTACCTCGAAGATCTTTGGAGTGTTCAAAGGTTATTTTTGCCATGTTTCACCTCGCTCTAAAAAATTTAATCGTGTATCTTTTCATATGAGTTGTTTTTAGACGGTATAATTTTGTTAATGTTAATTATTTCTATTTTAAAAAAGCTTGTAGGGCTTTCACTTTCGTTTTTCGAGTGATTATTCATTAGACTATTGATATCAAATTTTCCCACAAGTTACACCTCCAGCAATTCTGGATTGTCGTGAATATTGCCGACGACTTCATAATGGCTTTCTTTGCCGGGAATATATGTTGCTGTAAAACTCCGCTCTTTGGTGTCAAGCATAAAACTACCATCTGTAAAAACAATTGTGAAATAGTCATAACCAGACATATTGCAGCCTCTGCTAACTTTTTTCCCGAACATTTTTGTTTTTATTATATCACCCTCAAAAATCAGCTTGCCGTTTTTATCTCTCAAGCCTGTGCATTGACCTATTGTGGTGGGGTCAACTAGAACCTCATGTTTTGGAGTTTTAGGAAAACGGATGTAATGCTCCATCATGCATTGGAAGTAATGCCCTATCTGCCATGCTTTGGACAAAACACCTTTCCCCCGAAACAAGTATCTATCAAGCATTTTGCTCCTCCGTTCCTGCAACATCAATTATTTCGATCTGCGCATATTTATTCGGTATATTATGAAATTCGTATCGAAACTCTACTTTTCCACTCTTGCAATAGTGCAAGCACATGATGTCTGTAATTTTTCTCAAGCTACCATTCACGTGTATAACATCTCCTATTTCAAACGGACACTTTGCATTAAAAGCATTAATTTTCATACTGATACCCTCTCTTTTGTGTCCGATTCGGACATGTTTATTTCATTTGAAAGGTACTCAAATACTAAGTCTTGATAATTTATTGCCGCTAAACATTTTTTTGAGTACTCTACAAGCGGAATACCGGCAAATGTTGATTCATCTACCTTAACCGTCTTTCTTATTTTAGTTTTCATTATTGGATAGTTTGCTTGTTCCCTTAACCAGTTTTCACCTTGTTTATTTACATTGTTATTTGTTACCATGGTGAAGAAACAACCGGTAAGCTTTAATCTTGGGTTAAAACTTTTTTGTACATTTTCGATTTGCTCGTATATTTGCTTTACCCCTTCAAAAGCAAACTTATCCACTTTAACTGGTATCAAAACATCATCAGAAGCAACTAATGCATTGATTACGCCCATGCTGATGTCCGGGGCGCAATCAATAATGCAATAATTATAGTCACTTGATACTATGTTTAAGAAATTCTTTAGTCTATTGTGCTGTGGGCGGTCTGTGTCCATAAGGACTTGTTTATCAGCATCTAAGAGTGACATATTTGCTGTGACTATGTCTAAATTGGGGTATCTTGTTTTTTGGATTAAATGGCTTATGTCATCATCTTGAGTAAAATCCCCTGTCATGACTTCCGACATACCGGGCAGCCCGAACCAGTTTCCACCGCCAAAGCCAAAAAACTCTGATGTATTGCCCTGTTTATCATTGTCAACAAGCAGCACCTTTACTTGCGGATTGGAGGTATGCCGCTTGGAGGTGTTATAGGTAGTAAGTATATGAGCAATGTTTATTGCTGAAACGGTTTTTCCAACTCCGCCTTTTAAATTAATAATACTTATGGTCTTCACATCAACATTCCCCCAAAAATAGCTGTGATGGTTTGATTTGAGACATAATATACCCGTTGCCGCTGTCATTGTCTTTCCGCACTTCCATGTGTCCGGGGTCATAATCGCCCTTGGTAGATTCTTGTTCCTTTAAGGTAAGAGAAACCTTATATTCAAGCTTTGGTTTCTTAAAATTATACATTCTATAAGATGGCGAATAATTATTATTAAAACCTGTTGGTCTTGGCTCACTACATTCCAGTATCTCAATAATTATTTTTGTTGTTATCTCTCCGCTTGTGTGCTTTCCATTAACTGTTTTATCAAGACATTTGACAATTGCATTGTTTACTGCTTTAAGATAACCTTCAAACGCTTTACTGTTAATATCAAATACATACTTGTCCCTATGCTCTTTCATGCGCCAAATATCTCCTCATCACGTATTTTTGCATTGAGACGAAACGCCTCATTCGCTGCCTTATTTCTATCTACATACAAGTTATTCAAATTGCTTATTGTTAATAATTCCGCTTCGCCCGTCTCGCCATCTGTACGGGATAGTATAATTTTCTTCACTGATTCAATTGACTCAATTACAACGGGCAAAGCATAAAACTTCTCGTGGTGGTCTGTTACCAACCAACGGTCTGCACCTATCAAACTTTCCAACCAAGTATCTAGCGGAATATGTCCATCACAGTTGCCGCATTTTGGACATGGGGCTTTTCCTACCATTGGGAAGAAATACTCATATTGACCATGCAAGCACTTAACACAAACTAAGCGTGTAATATTTGGTATCCGCCCGGTTGTTTTTTTAACTTGTGTTTTTTCTTTAGTGTCTCTTTTTTTGTATGTTTTTCTTACAGTTCCTGTTTGGGATTGTGCTAATACGTTCATGTGTCTACCTCTTTCCTGCTCCGTATAGGAGCTTTCATAAGCCGGGCATATATGTATGCCCCAGCGGTATACTCACTTAATTTTGCTTTTGGCAGTTGCGTCAAAATAAAACCGCTGTAATTATTGGTTAAAACATCAGCAATTTTACTTTCATCTGCAACCATTTCCGCTACACGTTTTTTTGATAGCCTGTAATTTGTTCCCGGCAGTTTGTTGTCTGCGGTTCTAACTTCCGGCTTTTTCAAATTTTTGCTTGTAGCATAGGTTTTTGCGCCTTTGCGATTACCTTCTTTGGTTTCTGGCTTAGAAATATATCTTGCTAAACCTCCTAAACTTCCGTCCTGGTCTGGTTGCAATCGTCTTGATTGAGTGCGGCCGCCAAGTGTCCAAAGTGCTTCTGCTGTGTCACGGTCTTGAAAATTCATAATAATGTGATGGTGGGTATGCACTTTGCCTGTTTTTTCGTTTTCTACCCTTTCGGTTACATAAATATATTTTAGCTCGAGAAGGTTATGTTTCTTGATGTGTCGCTTTAGGCGGTCAAAATAATTTTTTAGATGCCTGCTTGCCTCGGCAATATCCTTTGGCATGTGCATATGACCGTAGTTAAACGTTACCCATATGTCCCTTCGGGTGAAATTTGCGTGTACTAGCCGACTTACACGTTTTCTTGTGTTGTCTAAATTAAGCCTTGCTTGCTCTTCACGTGATGTTGTTACTTTGGCTCGTTTTTGTCCTTTTTGGAGTTTCCAAACCGGGTTTATTGGGTATATTTCTACTTCAAGCATATTACCGGATTTGGTTAGCTTGGTACGGTATTGTAAACCCTTAGCTCGTAAGCTTTCCAAGTGGTCATCAAGGCTTAATTGTTCGTATCCTTGGGCGAAAAGTTGGTCAAATTGCTTGGAGTAGTTGAATTTTGTACTTTTTCGTCTGCTCATTTGTATAGTCTCTTGGTTTCACGGTAGTTTTGGAGTGCATCTTCTTTTTCTGCCGGCGTTTTGGCTGAAATAATTTCCGTGAAGCTTTGGCGGTTTAATATTCTGCTTTTTTTGTTCATTAGTGCGCTTTGTAGGTATTTGTAGGCTCTAAGTTCATCAGTTGACATGTTGCTTGTATTTATTTTTTGTATAAATTGTTCTGCTGCCAAAAATACGCCAAAGGGTATTTGTACATTTTTGGGGTTTAAAGGGTTATTTGTTAAAGAATTTATATATTCCATCATGTGTATATCACTCCTTGGGTAGTAAACGAAGGTGTGGACACCTTCTTGACACAGGCTTGAACGCCTGTGTAGAAAACAACAATGATTGATGATTTTGTGCTTGTGCTTCATTTGTTAATACAAATTACAAGGACTCTAAAATGCCGCTTTGGACATGTTGGACTCTTTTTCTTATTGTTTTTGTTGTCTTTCCGCCTTTGGCGTGATATACTTTTTGCAGTAAAGAGGGTCGACAACTCTTTACTTCTCCTAATTTAGTATTAGTAAGACTTTGCCTTGTGACTCGGTATAATCACAAGGCTTTTTTTGTACATATCATAATAGCTAATCACTTTCTAAAATACGCAATACCGCATCAAGTTTGGCTTTTAGTTCGCTATTTTCCTTCTGTAGTGCTTGGGCTTCCTCTTTAGATACAACTTCATCAGGACGAACCTTCACACGCCATTGCCCTTTCTTACCGTCAGTACGATATGCATCAATAAGCCCCTTCTCACACCTTCTCCGCATTGCTTGTCCGCTTATGCCAACCAATCTTCCAGCCTGCTCTGTTGTAAGCTCTATAAATGGTGCAACTAATTTCATACAATCCCCTCCCGGCTTCCTAATATTCTGCAAAACCACTCTCTTTTAGCTTGGCAATAACTGTTTCAAGCCTACCACGAGTGAATATTTTTTTAGCATTAATATCAAGCGTATATAGTGGCGTTCCTCCTATTGTTGTAGCCTGCGTGAAGCTAAACCAACCATTTTTTTCGCCTACATATTCACCAGTGCAATTGCGTCTACAACTGATATTAAAATCAGCTAATATTTGAGGAATACTTCTTCGCTTCATGACGCTTCCTCCTCTCTTGCAAATAGCTCACTTTTATCAAGCCCATAAAAATATTCATGATGTATTTTATTTGCCTCGCTAAGTGTGAAGTCACTTTTGCCACATATTTTATTTCTTAACGATTTTTCAGTTATATTTATGCATTCAGCTAATTGCCTAATCTTGATTTTCTTTCGTGTCATTTCTACTCTTAAATTTAAACATTCACCCATTTGTCTCACTCCTTTTTTCCGTCAATGGATATTATTTATATATAATATTGCCTTTAACGGTTATTGTCAACTATTTTTTATAAATATTTTTCCTTTAACGGTTATTTGTTTCTTGACATGTCATTTTCATGGGTGGTATCATTCATTTGAGGTGTTTATATGGGTCTTGAAAAAATTAATATTTGGAAAAAAGAATTAGGAATTACCAATGATGAACTTGCAAATCGTTCTGGTATTCCCAAAAGCACTATTGACAAAATAACATCAGGTCTTACTTTTGACCCTAAGCTTGAAACAGTACGAGCTATAACAAAAGCATTAAACAAGACAATCAATGACCTTGATGATACGCCTGATGTTACGAGCGACAAAAGTATATTAGAACAAGTACAAGAACACATAAAAAAATACCGTGACCTTGATGACCACGGCAGAAGCACAGTTGATTTTATAGTAAATTCTGAACATGAACGCATGAAACAACTTAGTAAATTACATGTTGCCGCTTCAAATGAGGAATTTTCACCAGAAATAACCCCCGTCTACAAACAAATGAAAGTATTCAATGAAGCAGCAGCGGCAGGGCTTGGAAATTATCTTTCTGGCGATGACCAAAACTATGAAATTATCTCTTTCCTAGAATCTGAAATTCCATACCACACAGACTTTGGGATACGTATATCTGGGGATAGTATGACCCCAACAATTGAAGATGGCAGTATTGTATGGGTCGAAGCTACACCAGCAGTTGATACTGACGATATAGGCATTTTCATATTAAATGGTGAATCCTACTGCAAAGAACTACAAATTAAATATGTAAAAAATAAAAAAACTGTTTCGCTTGTCTCACACAATAAAAAATTTAACACCATCATCATAAAAGAAAGTGATGAGCTAAGAACGGTTGGACGGGTCTTGTTTCTATAAATATACATTAACATGAAAACAAAAAAGTATTATTTAGGGGTATAAAAATGGAAAACATTAAAGCTCAAACAGAGCTCGGAAGCATAGAGGTAATAGATGATAATTTTAGAGTCGTAAGACAAAATCGTAATGAAACATTACCTATCAAAAAAATAAAATGGATAAATTTTAACCTCGCTGACAAAGAGACAGGTGGTCTTCTTGAGCTTTATTTTAGAGGTAATGAGTTAAATACAAGATTTAATTTTCAAGCTTCGCAAAATAGAGAAATGCTTGATGTTTATAGTTACATTTCAACATACTTATATAGCCTTGATTTATCCATAACAAAGACTTCAAGAATTATTGTTAATATTGCATGGGCTATAGGTTCAATCTATTTGATATTTATAAGTAGTGCGTTTTTGCTGATGTCGTTTATTTATATTATCGGTCTGCTTATACTTAATAGGTTTATTATCAAACCAAAATCATATTATATAGCACTCGCCCAAAAGGCAAATTACTACTCTGAGCAAATTGAAATTATTGATAAAAAAATAGAAGCTTCTATCGAATATGATGAAATATTTGATGATTCAATTGATGAAGAAAAAAGATTAGCAATACACGAATTTAATGATATAGTATCTAGTTTACACAAAATTGCTATTAAAAATGAGTTACCTCAACTAAAACCACTAACAAATAAAGAGTTAGATGAAATGCCAAATATCCCATCTGCACGTATCCCAAAAGATGAAGGTGTTATACCAAACTTTTGTGATTTTGTTTCCATTGATGTTGAGACAACAGGGCTATCGCAAAAAAAACATAAAATAATTGAAGTTTGTGCAGTACGTTTTATAGACTATAGACCACATGAGTATTTCCATTCATTTATAAACCCACAAATGAATATTCCATATGCTGCAACAGACATAAATGGAATTACAAATGAAATGGTTATAGATGCCCCTAAATTTTCTGACATTGGACATCAACTTAGTGAGTTTATCGGGAATGAAAAAATTATAGTTGCACATAATATTGAATTTGATATTAAGTTCTTATATGCAAATGGCATTAATTTTTTTAATTGTAAAAGAAAATATATTGATACATTAGCACTTGCACGAACAAGTCTTAAAAAATATAAAGATACTAATGATGATGATTATGAATATGACGTTTATAATTATAAACTTGAGACTTTATTAAACTACTTTGATATATTCATACCAAAATCGCATAGTGCATTAAATGATGCTATCGCTACAGGTATTCTGTTTTCAAGACTTTTATACTATAGAACACATTAAAAGAGACTATAAGTAAAATAAAAAGTAACACTTGCCTATCATTATAAAAGAAAGTGATGAGTTAAGAACGGTTGGGCGAGTTTTGGTTTAGAAGGAGGTTGTCAATGCCAACATTAAGCATGTTTTACGGAATTATTGTAAGAATGTTTAGGGAAAAAGGAGGTAAGCATAATTTACCTCATATTCATGCAATGTATAGTGGAAAGGAAGCTGTAGTTACTCTTGAAGGTGATGTTTTGGAAGGGGGCTTGCCTTCAAACAAAATGAAATTGCTTGTTGCATGGATTGAAATACACAAAGATGAACTTGAAGCAAACTGGCAAACACTTTCTGATGATGGCACATACTTTAAAATAGCACCATTAAAATAGGAGGCACTCATGAATCCACGTCCAATAAAAGTGAAGCCCTTAGAGGATTATAAACTTCAAATAACTTTTCAGAATTTGGAATGTAAAATTTTTGATGCAAAACGGTTACTTGATTTGCCTATGTACCAAGAGTTAAACAACTGGAGCTTTTTTAAAACTGTAAAGGCTGATGGTATGTGCGTTTTCTGGAATGATGATATTGATATTTGCCCTGATATATTGTATGAAAGTTCTTATGCCGTTGAGGAAATGAGGTGATGGACTATGTCTATTGCAAAAAGCGTACAAAGAACTGCATAAAAATAAATAAAGCCCCAGCATAATTACTGGGGCAATTTTCCGCTATGAGGTAATTTACATGCCAAAAAAGACTAACTACGAAAAAAATGGTACAAAGTACTTTCGTTTAACTGCTGATATCGGAAGAGATGAAACCGGTAAACGTATACGCAAAGAATTTTATGGAAAATCCAAGTCGGAAGCAGAGAAAAAGAGGGACGAGTACCTCACTGGTATAGAATCAGGAATGAATTTAAACTATAAAGATATGACACTTAGTGAGTTAATGCGTATTTGGCTTTTTGATGTAATGAAAGTTGAGTGTTCAGATTCAACCTTTGACAGATATGAGGGGATTTATAGAAACTACATATGTACTACAAAATTGCAATATTTCAAAGTTAGTGAAATAAGCCGCTTGATACTACAACGGCATTACAACGAAATGTATGATTTAAACGGAAGTACTACCAAGATACTAAACCTAAATAAGTTATTAAAAACCTTTTTTAATTATGCAATTGCCGAAGGATATCTTTTAAAAAATCCTTGCTTCAAAATATCAATACCAAGAGATAAAAATATAATTGAAACAGAAGGTGAAAATGATGTTGACCCTTTTAATGATGATGAAATTAGATTAATAAACGAACATATAAACCCAACTGTACGAATGATTTTTCAACTTGACCTTGGTACTGGTCTTCGTATTGGTGAACTCCTCGCTTTATCAAAAAATGATATTGATTTTGAAAAAGCGGAAGTAAAAGTAAATAAAACACTTAAATTTGTAAAACAAATAAATTATGATGGAACATATGAATATAATTATGTAATCAAGCCCCCAAAAAGTAAGAGCAGTATAAGAACCGTACCAATTCCCATTAATTTGATAACATTGCTCAAAAAGCACATTGAAGACCAACAAGAAAAATTTAAACTAAACAACATGACTTTCAATAATAAATCCCTAATGTTTACAACAGATAGTTGTAAACATATAGATTCAAAAAATTTACTTCGCTCTTGGGAACGAACCTTGAGACGAGCAAATGTGCGCTATAGAAAGCAACACAACATAAGACATACTTACGCTACAAGACTTTTTGAAGCAGGTGTGCCGCTTATTACAATTTCAAAATTATTAGGACATCATAGTATTGAGATTACTGCAAAAGTTTATGTACACGTCATGCCAAAAGAAAAGAATGACGCTGCGCAAGTACTAAATTACTTGTTTAATGAGTTTTGATTTGCGTCTATAATACTGTGGTGGGAAAATGGTGGGAAAGCTCCTTGGAATTTGTGAGATAAGTACTTGTAAAAGGCTTAAATACTGCACACGGCAGGAATCGAACCTGCGACCTACCGCTTAGGAGGCGGTTGCTCTATCCCCTGAGCTACGTATGCGTTTGTAATAATCCGTAAGGCTATTATTCGCAAAAGGATTTTACGTGATAAAATAGCGATTGTCAAGAATAAAGAATGAGGAGGAAATAAAATGAAAAAAATTTTTCTATCCAATAACAACAAAACTTTCAAAGCAAATATGCATTGCCACACAACAGTTTCTGATGGAAAATATTCACCAGAGGAAATAAAAGAGTTGTATATGAGGCAAGGGTATAGCATTATTGCATACACTGACCATTGCAAATTTATAAATTACAACCATTTGTCTGATGAAAATTTTTTAGCAATAAATGCAATTGAAGTTGATATAAACGAAAAAGATAAAAACTGGAACGATACAAAAACTTATCACTTAAATCTGTATGCCACAAAAAATGATATAACAGAAGTACCGCCTTTGCCTGAAATTGAGTATGGCAATACAAACGCCATAAATGAGTATATAAAAAAGAGAAATAAAGATAATTTTTTGGTGTGTTATAACCACCCTTACTGGTCATTGCAAACAGAAAGTGAATATCGTAATTTAAAAGGCTTGTTTGCCATGGAGATATATAACCATGGTTGTGAAGTTGAAGGCTTAAATGGGTATAGCCCAGTGTCGTATGACGAAATGCTTAGGAGTGGGCAGATTTTAAACTGCTTTTCAGCTGATGACAACCACAATCACGATGATGATTCTTTTGGTGGATGGATTTATGTAAATAGTGAAAGCCTAAAATATGATGATGTAATTAACGCTTTAAACAATGGGGATTTTTATTCCAGTCAAGGTCCAGAAATATATGAAATATTTTTGGAGAAAAATATAATCACGGTAAAGTGCTCATCGGTTGAGGCAGTTGGGATATACTTAGGAGGGCGGAACTGGCATGTAAAAAGGGGCAACGGTTTAACAGAAGCAACTTTTGAAATTAATGAAAATGAAAAGTATTTTCGTATAATGTGCAGGGATATGAATAAAATGGATGCAAATTCTAACGCTTATTTGCTAAAAAATTGAGATATGTGACAAATATGTACATCGTTTATGCCCTGAATAAATTTGTTCGTTTTTGAATAGTGTATAATCCTTACTCATAATATAAAAAGAAGGTGATGAAGGTGAAAAAAATAATAATGTCTCTTACAGTAAGCAGGATGATTGCAGGAGCAGCACTTTTATTTGTTGTTCCCCTAAGTGCAGTGTTTTTCATTATTTATATTTGGTGCATAATAAGCGACATTGCAGATGGACCACTTGCACGTAAATTTAAAGTTACAAGTAACCTTGGTGCCCTTCTTGACAGTGCAGCAGACTTTTTTGTAGCTATGGTTATTTTATATATCCTCATTCCGCTGCTTGATTTTGCACCGTGGATGCTTGCAATGGTTGTTATTGTGCTTGGGATTCGATTTGTAGCATTTAGTATTGGGTTTTATAAATACCGCACCTTTACTATGCTTCATACTTATGCTAATAAAGGTGCGGGTGTAATACTGGCTATTTTTCCACTTGTTTTTGGTGCATTAGGTCTTACTCTTGCTTTTTCTATTGCTGCAATTGCTGCACTACTTTCTGCTTTAGAAGAGCTTTTTATTACAGTCCGGTCAAAGGAGCTTGACAGAAATATTACATCGTTTCTTCATTCATACGTCTCACGCCAATAATGTTATTTATATTTCGTGAAGCACGTTGAAGTGCGTCCATACGAACCATTTGTTCAAAAGCAGCCTGGGATGCAATATCACGAATGTTGTTATCATGAAGGGTTGTAAAAATATCATCTCCAACACGGTTTAGATTAAGGATACTTCTGTCACGGTCTAAATGGTGCTGGGTAAACTCCAGATTAGCACGCTCCTCTGCGATAAATGCAAGTGCATTGTCAATTCGCTCTATGGAATGTGCTATACTTTCGTTTGATGCCATTTGCACTGTAATATTTGTATTGCCACGACCATCACCAATAGCTAATGTTGCAGTATTTATTCGAGATACTTCAAACGACCACTGTTGACCTGAATGTATACCAACTTGTATTGTTATTCCTTCGGTTGTATATCTACCCGGTAGCTCTATATCAGGTAGGTCTTCACGTGGTGGCGTTGTTGGAGGAAGCACAGGTGGATCTATATCGGGGTCAGTTGGAGGATTTGTAATCCAAGGTGGGTTCGGAATTTCCGGTGGGTCTGGAACTTCCGGAGTTGTTATGTTTCCATCCCCAAATCCACCACTTCCGTAAGATATAAGACGAAGTATAATACCTCTTAAACCACCAAGCCCATGAGGTTCAACTACACCAATATAACCAGTATCTTGATAATCACCATGAAAAGCAAGATGCAACCCTTCAAGTGCTTGTCTAAGTGCATCGGGATCATTTTCGTCAACGTTCATTGTAGCACTTGCGCCACGGTTTATTGAACCCATATAGCCTTCATCATATGTTGCAGCATTGTGTATAAATGTGTCTACAAAATAATTAAACATTAAGCGATTGTAGCTTAGTTCGCCAAAATTAGGGTCGCTTAATTCCAGAGGGTTAGCTTCAAAAAAATCCTCCATTAATGAGACAAACTGATTTAAAACCTCGTCAAGAAAAAGGGCAGTATTGTACATAATATCTGCGATAGTTTGAGCATGTTCAAGTTGAGTTCTTCCTTCCGGAGGGATATAAGCTGTGTCTATATTAAAGCCATCAGCATAGTCTCCAACAAAAAAGTTTTGAAACTGCTCATAGGCATAATCCATATTACCAAGTGATTGAAGAATATAGTCAATTCTTTCTTGTATCATTGGCGGTAAATTTGACGCTGCACTAAAAGTACTAATATCAATAGTAGAAACATCATTAATTTCACTTACTTCTGCCGGAGGTATCCACCCAATTGGTGGACGCTCCGGCAAATTACTGAGCAAAACGCTTTCGTCATAATTTCTGCCAAGCATGTGTGAAAGTGCCTCATTGTGTGCTGAATGATTAGAGTCAATACCACGTATCACAGAATTTAACCTCTCCTGTAACGCATCCCTACGAGCATGGTCAGTAGTTTCAGAAGCATCTTCCAATATAGTACGCATTAAGTTAAGCATAAGACTAACCTCAGCCAAATTATTTAGTGACATTGAAACAACATTGGATGCGCCACTTATATTACGATTGGCAGCATTATAAGAGCCTCGCATAGGCGGGATATTATTAAGATTTACTTCCCCATCTTCTATCTTTATATCACGAAGCCATAAATCCCCAAACACACTGCTTTCGGTAGGAATAGGAAAAACCCTAGGACTACCCGAACGTGAGCTGTACTGTAATTGCATTAGTGCATTGGTGTTTGTTGGATTATTATTTGTACTCACATTTAGTGTATTATTAGCCATACTGCACCCCCGTTACACAACTTTACTTTGAATGTCGCTATTACAATCTAATTAACTCTGCAATACTCATAGCTATATTATCAAGGATATCAAAAAACTTATCATTTAAGTCATAATATTTACCATTTGGCTTAGTAACAGGGTCATAAGCTTCAATTGATTCACGGTCTTTACGTGCCACTATATAAGTCGTTACCCCACGGGACTCAAGCATTTCACAAATATTAGCTACAGACTTCCCGGACATAGTCGGCACATGAGGGGGAGCGTCTGTTATAAGAATAAAAATGTTTCGTGCTGTACCATCATCACGGTGTGAGTTTAGCAGTTCCACACCAGTTTCCAGTGCATCAAGAGAAGACTCCGGAATATCACCGCCATAAGTCCTTGGAATGTTTTTAACTTGTTTTTGGAACTTTGGCACATCGTCTGTAAAGTTATAAACACTTGGTTTTTCTTTTTCCCCAAGGTCACCAAAACCAATAAGCCCAAGTTTGTACATAGCACCTTTGCTTGCAAGGATATTTGAAAATTCTATTGCACGGTCTTTTACACCATTTATATATGTGTCCATACTTCCTGTCGTGTCGATCAGGAATACAACATTTACTTTGTCGCTGCTGCCGGCACCACGAATTTCACGTGTTGGCGGTGCTGATGTTTGAGTACGGTCAAACTCTGCACGTTCTGCTCTGCCTGTTGCCAGGTCTTTTAGATATACTTCAAAGATATTATTTTCATCAATAGAATATGTGATTTCCAACTGCGTTGTGCCGGTTAGCCCTGAAAGTGCTACTGTTCCAATATATTTTCTTGCGTCTTCTTGCCCCTGCTCCCATTGGTACACATCAACATTTACTCGTGAAGCACCGGACATGCTGGCAAAGTTTGAATCACTATAACGACTTGGGATTGGGCTGCCCATTGGAATAATTGGAATTGCTTTTCTTTCCATTGTAGCAATATTTGTAACTGCCTCTGTACCAAAAACTTGGCGAGTGATTTGTCCAACTTTTACATTACTATTTGGCAAATGGATAAGATAGTTGTAGATACTTGCACCCATTGCTACAGATTTTGCCGGGTCTGTTGCACGGTACGGCTCTTTGATGAAGCCGGCAACCATACGACGCACCATTGGAATAAGTGCCGAACCGCCTACGAGAACTACTTTTGAAATTTCGTCGGCATGGATTCCTGCACGTTTTAAGGCTTCTTCAATAATATCACGGCTGCGGTCAACATATTTTCTTATCATTGCTTCAAAATCTTCACGAGTGATTTCTGCGTTTAGATTTTTTGGTACACCATCAATTATGACAAGTGGGTTTATACGAACTTGAGCTTTGTTTGTGCCGGAAAGTTTTTTCTTTGTTTGCTCTGCTTCTTGTTTTAATTTTTGCATTACACGTTTACGCTCTAAGCTGTCTAAAGCGTCAAGGTCAACTCCACTTTCTTCGGAAAACTTTGTTTTCATCCAGCGTACTAACTCGCTGTCAAAGTCATCACCGCCTAGGTTCATGTCGCCAACGTCAGACAATTCTTGGAAAATTTCTTGTCCGTTTTCGTCTAAGTTTACTTTTAAAACACAAGCGTCAAATGTTCCTCCTCCAAGGTCATATACAAGAAGGGTTTGGGCGTAGCTTTGACGATATCCGTATTCTATTGCAGCAGCAAGCGGCTCGCTTAAAAGGTATACGTTTTTAAAACCGGCAAGTAATCCGGCTTGCTGGGTTGCAAAAATTTGACGGTCGTTAAAATAAGCAGGGTGGGTGATTACAACCTCATCAAAGCGTTCACCGGCTTGTTCTTCTGCTGCTTTTTTTAGTTTTTTAAGAATTTCGGAGCTTACTTCTTCCGGGGATTTTTCTATTCCGCCTATATTTATTTTTTCAGCTCCGCCCATCATACGTTTTACAGAAATTACTGTGCTTTCCGGGTAAATAATAGCTCCTGATTTTGCTTCCGAGCCTACAATAATTCCGTCTTCATGATAACAAACAACTGATGGCAGAATTTCATCTCCACCATCAATTTTTACTGTATCCAGTATATCTTTTTTATCGTTGTAGATTATAGCAGCCGAGTTTGTTGTACCAAGGTCTATGCCTAAATAGCCCATTTTTTACGCCTCCAATTTTATTAAGTTTAAAATTTATTTATCCAAGTTCTGCCCGCTTAAACCGGTTTGGGTCAAAATATTCTTTATATCCGCTTGAAGGAAAATCTGCACCAAATCCAACGTCTTCAACTAAACCTTTTACAGTTCCCCCTTCTTCCTCAACCATAAGAGTTATACGCAATTTAGTTTTTCCGCTAGGGCGTTCCGGCAATCCTTTAATACTAACTTCACCAATAAGTTTGCAGGCATCAAACGGGTCATCTTGTTTAATCCGCTCTAAAATCCTTAAATCAAGTCCGGTCATTTCCTCCGGAGTTGAGCCGGAAAGAGTGAATACATGATTCTTTTTAGCAAGAGCATAAGAAGTACCACGTCTAATCATTGGGAAAAATGATTTCTTGCTTCCGCTTCCAAGTTCAAGTCCGATATCATGAGAAACCGTAACTTCAAACTCAACACTAATTTTTTCCGATTCGATATCCGGGTGTGAAAGTAAGCCCATTTTCATTGCAGCGTAGTAAGTCGCTCCAAGTGAAATATTGAGTGCCGGACGGTCTGATGAATAAATTTTGCTCTCGTCACCAAAAATATCAAGAAGCATTTCTCTTACCCAAGGCATTTGAGACGAACCGCCTTCAAGAAGCACCCGGTCAATATCATTTGGGGTAAGTGAACCGGTATACGTTTCCCGCAAGGCTTTAAGCACAAGCTTGCGAGTTTTGTCTATGAAAGGTTTGATTAACTCATGAAAATCCTCTCTAGTTATTTGCTCAACAAAGGGCGGAATACAAAAAGTGAACGGAATACGAAACCGAGTAGTTCCGCTGAGCCGCTCCTTGGCTTCTCTTGCACGGGAGACAAGTTCGACTTGGTTTTCTATAGCCAACTCAGTTACGGACTGCCCGGTTTTGTTTTTAATGAAGTTGCCGCACGCTTCTATTAAAAATGCGTCAACATCATCACCACCGTGGTAAGCTTCACCGCCTTGGCTTATTACTTCAAGTTTAATTTTTGTATTGTCTCTTTCTGCTACGTTAAAAAGTGTAATATCAAGTGTACCACCGCCAAAGTCAAAAGCCATAATGCGTTCACTTTGATTTAGTGTGCTTCGGAAATTATAAAAGAGTGCAGCAGCGTTTGGCTCTTTTATCAAACAAATTAACTTCTCTTTAAGACCTGCCAGTTCGCAGGCTTTTATTGTTGCTTTTTGAGCTGCGTCATCAAAATCAAACGGAACAGATACAACAAGCCCTGCAATCTCTGCTTTTGGGTTAAGATTTCCTGCATGGCTGACAAGTTCAGTTAAAATTTTTGCAGAAATTTCTTCCGGTAAATAGTCTTTTCCACCAAGGGAAACTGTTTCGTTTGTCCCCATTAGCCTTTTTATCGAACGGATTGTTGTTTCAGGATATATTTTCATACTTCTATAGGCTTCTTCACCAATTACCCATTCCTCGTCATGAGCCGGGTCATCATCTTTTCTATATTGAACAACAGAAGGCAAGGGAATTTTGCCAAAACCATTTGAAATATCAATTGGCTCGGGTCGCCCATTTGAATTGTCCCAGTAGCTGATTACAGAGTTTGTTGTACCTAAATCTATACCTAAAATATACCAGTCTTCCGGGCATGTTCCTGTTTCTTCAATTTGTTTACGGTATGTCTCCCATGTCATATGCCTGTTCCCCTTTTTTGCCTTATTCTTCCCTTTATAACTTACGATAATCACAAAAACTTGTTTATTTTTCTAAGGATTTGTCTTATGACTTAATAATAACCTTTTTGAGTGAAAAAATCTATTATGATTTTATAGACAAAAAAGTTTGCCTGATTAAGGATATAAACCCCTAATCAAGCAAGCTATTTATGTTAATCCCATCTATCCATTTCCACTTTAACAACCTCACCGGTTCTCATGCTTACATAAACCGAGTGAACAAATCCTTCGTAGAATACTTCGACATACCATACTCTTTGAAATCTTTCAAAATCCCTATCAGCTCGGTTGGTTCTACCCCCGCCAATGTGAGAGACGGCTATTTCTTGAGCCTCTTGACGTGATATGTTTGCAGGCAATAGCATAAAGGTCGCTACGGCTACTAATACCAACACAAATGGTATTAGTACAAATTTTATTCTACCTCTTTTTTTTGTAGAGTTATTTAATATTTTATTTTCCATTTCCATATTCCTCTCGATTTTTGAGATTAGACTTCCACCAGACTTCTACTGAAACAATCCTATTAATCATCCCACTCAAATTTTACAATATTGCCATTATCAACATTGATATAAAACTCAATGATAGGCATTCGTTCACCCTGAGTTCTAAACTCTAACTCCCAAACCCATTGCCCTCTTTCCCAACTCATACCCGAATCATTACGGAAAGAGGCATTTATGCCACGAGCGTCAATGTCAGCGTATGCAATTTCAATTGCTCTTTCCAATGAAATTACAGGATTTGAAGGTCTATTGCCTTGCTCACTACTATGCCTGTTTCCATTATCACCATCCGGAGTTGGTTGTGGTGTTGGCGTAGCAGTTGGCTGCGGAGTTGGTTGGGTCGTAGGCTCAGGTATCACTTCGACATTTTCGATTTCAACTGTAATTTGTCCAGTAATATCTGCTTCATATTCATAGGTGTCCAATCGCATGATACTTCCATTCTCGGCATTTATGATAACCGTGTACTGCACTGCATTTTGCCGTATCTCAACTTCAAAAATCAATATTTCGTTCTCAATAAATGCTCTTATATCATACACCGCTCCATAGCCAACAAACTCAGATGCAATTTCTCTTGCTCTTTGACTTGTGATTTGCCCAGTATTTTGTTGTTCTGATGGTACTTGCGCTTCCGGTAATGCTTGCTGCTCTGATGGTGATGGGGAAGAAAAGGCAATGATTGAGCCGGTTAAAATAACCAGCAAAATCAAAACTAAAAGAGCAGAAAACGCAATCTTTCTAACACTGCCCGAAGTATCCATGATTGCTTCCATTCGTTTTTTAATACCGTTTTTGCTTCCATAGAAACAAGTTGAGAGAACCGTTCCACCCGCCCTTTTGCTTCCTATCATATCAATTATTATTTCAGCATAAAATTGTTTGCTTTCGCTGCCAACATCAGAAATGACTGCTTCATCACAAGATGCCTCACAATCAGCTTGCATTGCCGCACTCATAAAATAAACAGCAGGGTTAAACCAATTGAGAGATATAGCAATTAGAGATAACAACTTTGCAAACAAGTCACCACGTTTGTAATGGATTAGTTCATGACGAAATATCAACGCTAACTCATCGGAATCAAATTCTTTGCAGGGTAATAGTATTATAGGGCGAAAAAAACCAACAATCATTGATGTAGAAATAAAATCACATTTTTTAAGTCCGATTTGCTTCTTTGCAATCCCCTTTTCAGTTTGTATGTCTTGCAAAACTGACAAAGTTTGCTCATCTTTTACGACGACACCCCAACGCTCTATTAACTTTTTAAAACCGATATAACGCCACGCATGATAAGCTAGAATGGCAAGAGCCACAGCCGCCCACACCATTACTAACACCTGTATGGTGGAAATAGTTTGCCAAATGGGTAAGTTTCTTTGGTCAGCTAACCCGTAATCAGTCACATCTTGCTCAATTTCACCAATAGCCGGTGGTTCAATTATTATGCTTTCCATTTCATTCGTTTGCCTTGTGTTTTCAAGCACATGAAAATAAGGCATATCAAAATTTATCAACCCGTTGCCAAACATAGGTCTAAAGGGGATTATCAACCCAAAAAGAATTATTACCCAAGCTATATAGCGAAATTTTGGCGAAAACGTTTTTGGAAATAAATTGCTAAGGACTAATATAGTAATGATTATCAATGCCATAAAAAATGATATTGTCAAAAACGAAAATACATATTGTGTCATCTCAACCACCCTTTTCCTTGAGCCACGTTTTCAACTCGGCTATTTCATCCTGTGTTAAATCCTTTCCGTCATACATAGTTTTAACTAAGCTGCCAACAGAATTGCCCCTATATCTAAAAACAAATTCTCCGGTTTCTAAACTCATGTATTCTGTTTCTGTTATTATAGGTGTATAATTACGTTCTTTACCTACACGTTCACTTGATAAAAACCCCTTTTCTATAAGGCGAACAAGCATAGTCAAAACCGTCTGAGGCTTCCAATTTATATCATCACCTAATTTGCTAATTATTTGTGCTGTGGTTATAGGCGGCTTATATTGCCAAATTATCCGCATCAGTTCAAACTCCGTATCCGGTAATCTCTTAAAAGCAGGCATATTATTCTCCCTTTCTAAAAATCATTCTACATTAGTCTTGTTTGTTATTCTACACTAGTCTTTGATGGAAGTCAATAATTTTCTGCTATACTTAAACCATAGCAACACATTCCTATTTACCTTCATAGATGGTAGAATTGATAGCGGACTTGAACGGTGGAAATAAAAAAAAGGAGGTATAAATAAAATGATAGCAACAGATTTATACAACCGTATGGAAAAAGATTTCGTAAAACCAGGAATGACTGAAGATTGGTACGATGGGAATATGGCTCTAATTGATGGATATATTTGTGATAATTTCAAGCAGAGAAGTATGGGTTTGCTGTGTGATTTTGCGAAAGAAATAAACAAAGTATATACTGCCGTATTTCCTTCGGATATGGTTTTGACTAAGATTTTAGATGATAATGTGTATGACGTTATGCTTTTCATACATCACCCAATGGATTGGGATTTAAGCAAAGATCCGGACAGCGCCTTTTATGTAATGGACATTGATTTACTTAAACAATTAAAAAAGCGAAGGATTTCAATATTTAACTTTCACTATCCTCTTGATAATTTTAGCGATTACTCTACCAGCAAAACCCTTGCCGAATCAATTGGTTTAACAATTGAAAAACCCTTTGCCGAATTTTCAGGAGCATTGTGTGGAGTGATAGGAACTACTAGCTGCGAAGATATTCATGAGTTAAATGCAAGATATTCAAAAACAGTTGGGCATGAAACGAAACTGTACCCATATGGCAACAGTAAAATAATAAATAACCGAGTTGCTGTTGTAGCAGGAGGCGGAAATGATATTGAAGTAGTAAAAGAGGTAGCTAAAAATAATATCAATGTTCTTATATCAGGGCTATCTTTAAAAAATAAATATTCGCTTGCAGCTCACGAACTTGAGGAGAAAATGGGTATTAACTTATTAGGCGGAACTCATTATTCATCTGAAAAGTTTGCTTGTATAGCAATATGTGAATATTTCAAAAAATTAGATTTGGATTCGGAGTTTATTGAAGACATTCCATGTTTAGACGATTTATAGGAGGATTTTATGAAAGTAATAGCAATAAACGGAAGCCCAAGGAAAAATAAAAACACAGCAAAACTTCTTGAAAAAGCACTTGAAGGTGCTGCTTCAAAGGGAGCTGAAATAGAAATCATTCATCTGTATGATTTAAGCTTTAAAGGCTGTATAAGTTGTTTTGCGTGTAAATCAAAAAACTGTGCCGCACCTGGTGTTTGCCTGTATAATGATAGTTTAACAGCTGCACTAAAAAAATGCTTAGAAGCTGATGTTATTATTCTTGGCTCACCAATTTATTTTTGGGACGTTACCGGAGAAATGCGTTCATTTTTGGAGCGGCTGATGTTTCCTGTACTTACTTATACCGAAGGTTTTAAGGGTCTGTTAAAAAGAAAAATCCCCATTGGTTGCATTTACACAATGAATGTATCCGAAGAATTTTTAAACGATGCTGGTTACAGCAAAATTTTTGACCATAATCATGCAGGACTTGAAAGGTTATTCGGACATTGCGAATATATAAATGCATACAATACAGTGCAATTTGATGATTACTCCAAAGTTCATTGTGAAGTTTTTGATGAAAGCACAAAAAAGAAATGGCAGGAAGCAGAGTTTCCAAATGATGAACAACGTGCTTTTGAACTTGGTGTGCGGCTTTTAGAGCGTATGTAGGCTTAACCCTATCCAATTTGACTGGCAGGATAAAAACGGAGGGAACAGATATGCTTAAAATGGATGAAAAAGGATATAATGAAGTACGCCAATGGATATACCGTAATGCTCGCCACCTTGAATTAACGCTTTGGCAATACGAATTTGAAAATGGTAGCAAAGAAGCCGTTTTAGATGCACTATCATTCTATCAAAACGAAGACGGAGGCTTTGGCAATGCACTGGAGCCAGACAGTTGGAATCCAAATTCCACACCTTATACGACTGCTTATGCGATTGGCATATTAAGAGCGATTGAATTTACTGATATCAATCACTATATTGTAAGTGGAATCCTTCGTTTTTTAGATAGTAGGGCATATTTTTCGGAAAATGGCTGGGAATGGAGTATTCCTACAAATAATAATTACCCTCATGCACCGTGGTGGAATTTTGAGCAACCTGATTCAACAACGGAATTTGGTTTATCATGTGACATTGCCAGCTTTATTTTATCTGTTTGCCAAAAAGAGTCTGCTTTATATAAAAAAACTATCAATGTAATAAATCATATCATTAGCAGATTAAAAAATCGACAGAGTGTGATGTTGCAGGCGGTAATATCCACAGAACATGTGTTCTTGTGGAAACACTGCAAAAATATGATATGTTAGACCAGTTTGACGCTGCGTTTTTACCAGAAACTGCAAGGAAAATGGTACGAAATACTATTGTGACGGATAGCACAAAGTGGGTTGAGGTCGGCAGGTCACCCCTTGAGTATATTGAAAGCCCAAGTAGTGCTTACTACAACGATTATAAAGATGCTGTGCAACAAGAACTTGATTACTTGATTAAATCACGCCCGGAACAATCTGTTTGGGGTATTACATGGTCTTGGTATGATAACCAAGAAAAATACTCCAATGCGTTTGCAATTAGCGAAAACTGGTGGAAGAGCAAACTTGCAATATCAACAATGCGCAGTTTGAAAAATTTTAATAGGCTTGAATTAAAGTCTTTTTATTGAGTTCAATGAATGGGGCTGTCTCGCTTTTTTTTCTTAGCGAGACAGCCCCATTTTTAGTTGATTCTTATGCAATTTATAATTTTTGATTTAGTAAAATAGGTTTTGTTGCGCTGTATAGCCAAATGCACTCATCTTCGTTTAGGTGTGGTTTTAGTATTTTATAGGTAAGTTGATGATAGTCATTTAGCCAGTTGCGTTCCTCCTCGGTTAGCATACTTGCTTCTATTGCTCTTTGGTCAATAGGGCAATATGTTAAGGGTTCAAAGCAGTCAAATGTTCCGCTGGCTGTTTTTTGCTTTTCTACTACCAGATATATATTTTCTATA